>Ga0206824_10219_pt1 | contig 18532 bp, 13 predicted proteins | sample Alteio_BWOrgCont_82_FD_152874 | JGI IMG/M metagenome (GOLD analysis project Ga0206824, IMG submission 152874) | Enriched cells from forest soil in Barre Woods Harvard Forest LTER site, Petersham, Massachusetts, United States -... | ecosystem: Environmental > Terrestrial > Soil > Temperate forest >...
GTCTTGCTCCTGGCACGTACACGGTGAACGGCACGGTGAAGGAAGGCAAGGCGGACAAGCCGTGGGAGACGGCGACGTGCTCGGCAACCTTTACGGTGAAGGCGTATGAGCCGCCGACAGTATCGTGCTCGGTGACGCCGACGACGATCAAGCCGGGCGACTCGGCAACGGTGACGGCGACGGGCATGAGCCCGCAGAATCGTCCTCTGACCTACACCTATGCGGCTTCGGCCGGCACGGTGAATGGTTCGGGCACGACGGCGACGTACTCCTCAACGGGTGCGCCGACGGGACCTGTAACGATCACCTGCTCGACGGCAGACGACAAGGGTCAGCAGGCTTCGGGCACGACGAGCCTGACGATCGAGGCGCCGGTTGTGCCCCCGACGCCGCACACGCAGACGCTGTGCTCGATCACGTTCACCAAGGACATGAAGCGTCCGACGCGCGTAGACAATGAGGCGAAGGCCTGCCTGGATCAGGTAGCGCTGAGCTTGCAGAGCCAGAGCGACGCGAAGGCGGTTGTGGTGGGCGAGAAGTCTTCGAAGGAAGGCATGCCGAAGAAGGGCAGACACGCGAAGATGGAAGCCGACTTTGCTGCGCAGCGCGCTGTGAACACGAAGGCATACCTTGTGGAAGAAAAGGGTATCGATGCTTCGCGGATCAGCGTGGCGACGGGCACGTCGGACTCCCAGGCAGTGGAGAACTACCTGGTGCCGGCAGGCGCGACGTTCACCTCAGACGTGAACGGGACGACTCCGGTGGACGAGTCCACGGTCAAGCCCATCAAGCGCGTTCCCCTCGGTGAAAAGAAACATAAGAAGAAGGCGATGTAAGAACCGCCGTAAGGCGCTATACCGCAGGCCGGAGCTCACGCTCCGGCCTGTGCTTTTTGTGCTTCCTACGCCATTACGCTGTATCATCAGATCTATGCAGACCGAATCGCAGACGGCTCAACAGAATGCCTTCCGTACCTACGATCAGAAGCTTGAACCCATCGCCACCAGGATCTTTGCCGGCGAGCGCCTCAGCTTCGACGACGGGATTGGGCTCTATGGATCAAAGGATGTTCTCGCTGTTGGCTGGCTGGCCAACTATGTCCGCGAAAAGCTTCATGGCGATGTGACGTACTTCAACGTCAATCGCCATATCAATCCGACCAACGTTTGCGTGGCTGCCTGCAAGCTCTGCGCCTTTGGCCGTAGGAAAGGCGATGCTTCCGGCTACACGATGGCTCTTGATGAGGCTTGGCAGACCGCGGCTTCGGGTTATTCAGAGGCTGTTACCGAGTTTCACATTGTCGGCGGGTTGCATCCGGATCTGCCGCTTGAATACTTTCTCGATTTGGTCAGCGGCCTGAAAGAGCGTTTCCCTAAGGTGCACATCAAGGCGTTCACGATGGTTGAGATTGCCTTTCTGGCTCGCCGCGCCAAACTCACCATTGAGCAGACCCTGGAGAAGTTGCGCGAAGCAGGAGTGGATTCCATGCCGGGCGGCGGCGCGGAGATCTTTGCACCCCGCGTGCGGTCTATTATCTGCGATCACAAGATTGACGGTTCGGAATGGCTGGAGACTGCGCGCCTGGCGCACAAGCACGGCTTTCGGTCGAACGCGACGATGCTCTACGGCCATATTGAGAACGATGCGGATCGTGTTGACCATCTGTTGAAGCTGCGCGAAGTGCAGGACGAGACCGGAGGCTTCCAAACATTTATTCCGCTGGCGTTCCACCCGGAAAACACGCCGCTGGATCACCTGCCCGTGACGACCGGCCTTACTGATATTCGCCAGATTGCGGTGAGCCGGCTGCTGCTCGATAATTTTGCGCACATCAAGGCGTATTGGCAGATGCTTACACCGAAGATTGCGCAGATTGCGCTTCGGTTTGGAGCAGATGATCTGGATGGAACGGTCGTTGAGGAAAAGATTTACCATGATGCCGGCGCTACGACGCCGCAAGGCATGACCCGCAAGGAGCTTTGCCGCCTGATTACCGAGGCTGGGCGCGTGCCGGTGGAGCGCGATACGCTGTATCACGCTGTTACGCGGACGGAAGACAGCTTCGTGGTGGCGGTATAGCTGATTCGAAGCGGAGCTTGTTCCGGGCGAGAGAGGGAGGCCTGCAATGAACTTCGGTCCGGCAGCATTGATTGGTCTCGCTTGCGGCTTCTTGTGGGGCATCGGCTGCTCGCTGGCGATTCTTTATTCCATTTACCTGGGCGGCTATCGCAAAGGCGTGCCGGACTCACTGGCTGAGGTGAAGCCTGATCGCTACCGGCGCGCTCTTGAAAGAATCGAAGCTCGCGAGGCGGAAGCTGGGAAATAAGTTACTCCTGCTTTGCAACTGTGCCGTTCTTCATGACAAAACGTACTTTTTCGACTGCTTTGATGTCATCGAGCGGATTGCCTTTGACGGCGATGACGTCGGCATAGTACCCGGGCTTGAGCTCACCGATCTGGCCTGCCCAACCGAGCAGCTTTGCGCCGTTGATCATGTCTGCCTGAAGGACGGCTAGCGGCTTCATTCCGTATTCAACCATGAGTTCCAACTCGCGGGCCTGCGTGCCGTGCGGGAAGGGGCCAACGTCAGAGCCGACGGCGAAGGGTACGCCTGCGGTGATCTGCCGCTTGAATTCGCGGACCTTGTAGTCAAGGAATGCGGCTTCTGCCGCGGCCTGATCCTGCGACTCGCGGTGGTGCGCGAAGTACTCCATGATGGCGAAGGTGGGCACAGCGAAGATGCCTTTTTCACGCATGATGCGCATAGTTTCGTCGCTGAGCTGAGTAGCATGGTCAATAGAGGCAACGCCGGCCTGGGCGGCGTAAAGCGTACCCGGCTCACCCATGGCATGAACCGCTACGGAGCCGCCTAACCGGTGAGCCTCTTCGACGGCGGCTTTCAGCTGTTCGGCGGTGTACTGGTATGGCGTATGCAGTACGCCCTCAACCATGCGGTCGGGGCCGGTCTCGTATAGCTTCGCGAAATCTGAACCTTCCTTGTGCTGCTCGCGCATGACTTCGACGATCTGTTCGGAAGAGTTCGCGTAGTCGGCGTTTGAGAGTACGTGCTGCGCTGGGTTGAAGGAATTAGCATCCTCGTGGCCGCCAAGGATATCGATGGCGTTGCCACTTATGCGGAGGCGCGGGCCGGGGATGATGCCGCGGTTGATTGCGTTGCGGATTGCGGTGTCGGCGGAGCCTGTGCCTTCGGTGCCCATATCGCGCTCGGCGGTGAAACCGGCGAGAAGGTCTGCTTTTGCTGCCTGTTCAGCGAGGATGACGCGTGTTGGGACTGATTCTATGACGGTCTGAAGATCTTCTGCACCGGGATGGAGGAACAGGTGCACGTGGGCGTCGATCATGCCGGGGAGCAGGGTTGTGTCGCCGAGGTCGATCACTTTTGCGTCGGACGGATGCTCGACAGAGGAGCCTACGGCGCGGATGCGCTCGCCTTCGACAAGGACTTCGCCGGGAGTGAGAATTTTGCCGGTTTCGACTTCCAGGAGACGCGCGGCGTGGAGAACGATTGGAGGCTGGGCGAGTTGCTGTGCGCATGCGAACGACGAGCAGAAGAGGAGTGAGGACAGTAAAAAGGCACGCATGGAAGTGGAAAGTGCTGGCATGCGTGCCAATGTATCACGACGATGCTTAAAATGCGGCGATTCCAGTGATGCTCTGGCCGAGGATGAGCGCGTGGACGTCGTGCGTGCCTTCGTAGGTCTTTACGGATTCGAGGTTCATGCTGTGGCGCATGATCGGGTAGTCCTCTGTGATGCCGTTTGCGCCCAGGATGTCGCGGGCCATGCGGGCGGTTTCGAGCGCCATCCAGACGTTGTTGCGCTTGGCCAGGGAGATGTGTTCGTGGCCTACTTTGCCAGCGTCTTTGAGGCGGCCTACGTGTAGGCTGAGAAGCTGCGCTTTGGAGATTTCGCTGATCATCCAGACTAGCTTTTCCTGGATGAGCTGGTGGCTGGCGATGGGTTGGTTGTGGAATTGCTTTCTGGTCTGGGCGTATTGCAGCGCGGTGGAGTAGCAATCCATGGCTGCGCCGATGGCTCCCCAGCTGATGCCGTAGCGGGCCTGGTTGAGGCACATCAGAGGGCTTTTGAGGCCGTCTGTGCCGGGGAGAAGATTGCTGGACGGAATGTGCACGTCTACGAGCGAGAGGCCGCTGGTGATGGAGGCGCGGAGGGACCATTTGCCGTGGACATCTTTGGCGGAGAAGCCGGGGCGATCTGTTTCGACGAGGAAGCCGCGGACGCGATTGTCCTCGTCTTCAACTTTGGCCCAGATGACAGCGACGTCGGCGATGGAGCCGGAGGTGATCCACATCTTTTCGCCGTTGAGAATGTAGCCGTCGCCGGATTTGCGGGCGGTAGTGGTCATGCCGCCGGGGTTGGAGCCGAAGCCGGGTTCGGTGAGGCCGAAGCAGCCGAGCTTTTCGCCTTTAGCGAGCGCGGGGAGCCAGGTGTTCTTCTGGTCTTCCGAGCCGAAGGTGTAGATGGGATACATGACGAGCGCGGACTGGACGCTGACGAAGCTGCGGAAGCCGGAGTCGCCGCGCTCCAGCTCCTGCATGACGAGGCCGTATTCGACGTTGGACATGCCGGCGCAGCCGTAACCCTGGAGGTTTGCGCCGAAGAAGCCCAGCTCGCCCATGACAGGGACGAGTTCGCGGGGGAAGCGGCCTTCGCGGAAGCAGTCTTCGATGATGGGAATGAGATTATCGTCGACGAAATCGCGCGCTGTTTTGCGGACGAGGAGCTCGTCTTCACTGAAACCTGCGTCGAGATGGAGGAAGTCTACGTTCTGAAACTTGAAGCCCATTGTGCACCTGTGGTTCGTATTAAAACCCCAAACTGCAAGGCTAGCAGACACATAACGTGGCGTGAAGCCGGCAGGCCATGAATCATACGGCGAACTGTTTGCCTAGAGTTCTTCAACTACAGATAACGGGCGGTAAAGACGAAAGGTTCATAACAGCACCTGGTCTATACGGCGCTGAAAGTGACTTTTTTCCTTTTTATGCGATTGGATTAGTGGCACAATAAGGGACCTCAGCCGAAAACCCAAAATTTGGATACTGTCATGAACGATCAAGCAACAAATGGCGGAAATTCGCGAGTACTACCACTCGATGCCATTGTAATCCTGCTGCTCGCCTGCAGTCTGACGTTGTTTCTTCTGTGGCTCGCTGGACAAATTTCTGGAAATCAGATAGTTACACAGCTGCCGGATTTTATTGTGAAAGGATTTGGAGCCATCTGGACCTGCCTAACAGGCACCTGTGTATCGGTCTTGTTAGCCCTCCTTCGTAGCAGTGATTCACCGCGGCCGAATTATATTTTTTGGTGCTTTGGTACCACAATTTTGTTGTTATCTCTCGTTTTTGGTTCGGCTTACCTGGTTCATGGCCCTGCGTCAGATCCAGCGCTAGATAACCAGATACTCGTTAAACTATGGGTCAAATTCAGCCAGCAAAATCTTCCGGTCCTCAATTTCATTGAGAAGTATCCGCATTTCCGCCAGCCCAGGCAATTGAATGCGGGAAAAGATGGCTATTATCAGGAATACGTAGACTGGCCTCTGACTGCACAACAAGAAGAAAGAGTGGACGTCCTGCCCGTCAGATTCGATCCGAGTGAACTCGTGAGCAGCGCTGATCCGCCAATCACAGTTTGTTTTAAAGGCAATCCTCATCGTCCCACTAATAATCCTCCACTTGAGGTCCACATGCAGTGTAAGGAGGCGGGTAGATGCTCATTATCCTCGGATGATTATGGATGGGCTGCGGAATGTGCCAAGCAGGCCGAAGCCAATCTTATGTTCTTTTCTCTGACACCAAAAGTGTTCGCAGAGGCAGCGTTGGAAGATGATTCAAGGCCAGGGTGGCGAGTTCCGTCATTGACTACTCTGCAGCACATGGCCGCCGGTAACATAATCGGCTACACGGAGTTTAATCTGAAGAGCGAATCGCTGGCTGGTTTGGATCAAGCTGATTCGTTCCGCTATGAAATTTATGCGAATGGGCTCCCCTTGTACGTCGATGGCTTGCCGCCGGAAGACATGCGTGAAGAGTTCAATCCAGCAAAAGGGTTCGATTTCTCTTTTGGTATAGAAAATCTAGACTTCTCCGGTCAGGATAGCGGCTGCGAGAACATTCAGGTCGCATTGGAATTTCTCAAGGGCGACCAGACAATAAGGAAACTACTGCTAACTCGCAGTTATGCTGCTTTGCGTGACGCTGTAGTGGAGCAGGAGCAACCGGCGGAAGGCGTGCGTTTCGTTTGGACCGGCAAATACAGGAAACTAAATGCTGCAGACAGAACCGAAATCTTTGCCCTTTCTACATCCGACCTCAACGAGGCAAAGCGATTCAGTGCACGTTTAAAAAATGCGCATTTGTCTTATAACGGCATGGACGTTGTGGGGGTTCTGCGTCCTCCGCTGAATAAGCCTCAGTATGGTGTAATCATTGGTCTGCGCCAGTCTACAGGTCAGGTGAAATTCATTTTCAGCATTGCTGTTGCGAAGGAAATCTTAGGTTGGGCCCAGGGCGTTCACGCATCTGGGAGCGGTATTTTCCGAAATACGCCGTTTCGCTACGATTTGAAACCAGGCGACTCTGGTGCTGGCACGATGGAATCCTGTAGAAAGCAGAGTGCTGGATAGTGAATGTCCAACACACGTGTTATGTCATTATGGGGGCTGCAGTCTGGCCGGATGGACAGCCAAGCGGTGCAATGAGGCGGAGAGTCGAAGGTGCGCTCAGATTAGGCAAACGCACGACCGACCCTTATTATCTCGTCACCGGGGGACAAGGAAAATTCGGTCCTCCCGAAGCAGCGGTGATGGAAGCCCTCTTGAAGGAAGCTGAAATACCTCAAGATCGCATCCTTGTCGAGTCGCAATCGCCGGATACATTCGCATCCATTATCGAATGCACATTGATTCTTAAGAAGCGCGATTGCTTGCGCCCTGTCATCCTATGTACGGATCGCTACCATATACCAAGGTGCAGGTGGCTTTTCTATCTCTCAGGCATTGCGACCACGGCTGCCGAGATGCCAAGCGGATGCCGCGCGAATGGGACTTTGCGTTGGACCTATTACTATCTACGGGAAATTTTTGCCATTCCGTGGGATACAGCTATTCTGATTGGTTATTTGTGTGCAGCCCCAATACGGAATGCGATTTCAACTATATGGCCATGAGTCACGCGGCATGGAACCGATAGATTGTATTGCTAAAGACCAAGAGCGATCCGGAATAGAGCGCCTGTTTACTCTAGGAATTCGCGTACAAATTCATTTTCGCTGTGGACCAGGTCATGCAGGGAGCCGTCGAAGATCAGCTTTCCGTCGTTGAGCATGAGGAAGGTGGTGCCTGGATCGGTTTCGCCGTCGGGGAGCGGGACCATGGCGTCTTTTTCGGTATCGAAACGATGCGAGCACATGGTGAATGCGTCCTGCAGGCGGTGCGTGACCAGCAGCGATGGAGTTTTGTAGACATCACGCTGCTTGACGATCAGCTCAATGATCGTTGTGGAAGTGACGGGGTCGAGGCCGCCCGTGGGCGAGTCATAGAGCAAAAGCTCGGGATAGTGGATGAGTGCGCGGGCAATGGCGACGCGGCGGCGCATCCCGCCGGAGAGACTGCCGGGAAAGAGGGAAAACGTCTGTTCGAGGCCGACGAAGCGCAACGCGATGTGCACGCGCTCGTCGATCTCTTCGTCTGCAACCTTCTCCTGAATCAACTGGTAGGCGACGTTGTCGCGCACGGGGAGCGAGTCAAAGAGAGCGCCTTCCTGGAAGACCATTCCGGTGCGTGCGCGCATAGGAATGAGCAGGCGTTCCGGCAGGCCGGTGATGGTCTCGCCCAGAATAGCCACCGTGCCGGAGTCAGGCTGGACGAGACCGTTTGCGGTTTTGAGTAGAACGCTTTTGCCGACGCCAGCGGGGCCGAGCAGGATGCGCGTTTCGCCAGGGGCTACAGAGAAGCTGATATCGTTCAGGACCGGCGGGCCATCGAACGAGACGGTGACGCCGCTGAATTCAAGGACAGGCCCCGTGGCCTGCTGCGCGGATTCGACCGGAGATGCGAGCGGTGCGTTCATTAGAAGAGGGAAACCATCGTGAGACTGACCAGCAGGTCAACGAAGATGATGAGGACTGAGGCGAAGACGACGGACTTGATGGTGGACTGACCAACGCCCTGTGTACCGCCCGTTGTTCTCATGCCGTAAAAGCATCCGATGGAAGCGATAATGAAGCCGAAGAAAATGGGCTTGATGAGCCCCTGCAGAATGTCGGGATAACGCAGGTACTCATAGGCCATGGAGAAATATTGCGTGCCGTTCTGGCCGTTCATGAAGACGGTAACGGCCGCGCCGCCCAGGATACCGCAGAAATCCGACAGGATGGTGAGGAAGAAGAGCATGACGACAGTGGCGAAGATGCGAGGCGTTACCAGCTTCCGCATGGGGTCGACACCGAGCGCGCGCATGGCGTCAATCTGCTCGGTGACGACCATGGAACCGAGTTCGCTGGCCATGGAGGAGGCATTGCGCCCGGAGACCATGATTCCGGTGAGGACGGCGCCGAGCTCGCGAATCATAGACATGGCTACAAAGCGGCCAGTGACAGCGGTGGCACCGAAGGATGCCAGGGTAGCTGCGGACTGGACTGCAAGGACGCCGCCCGTGAAAAAGCCTGCGAAGACGACGATCAAGGTGGAGCCGACACCGATGATGTCGCATTGAACGATGATGTCAGACCAGTAAACAGGCGCGCTGAAGAGATTCAGCGCAGCGCGCGCGGCGAACAGGGAATATTCCTGTACGGTGAGGACAAAATTCTTAGCTGCCCTATCGATCGCTTCGATTCCCATTCAGACGACAGAATAGCGCATTATCGCGGTGTAGCAGGAACTGAATTCGCCTATTGTGCTGATTTCGCGGGGCTTCTCCTGCAAGACAGCGTGTGCACCGATTGGCGCATCTAACTTAACAGGCTCCCAGTGTGTCCGGCCCAAACTGGTTGCATTATTTTTGTTTTCTTCTATTTATTCCGGAGGGTTGGAATGCGGTCATTTCGTTTACAGTTGATCCTTTCCCTTGTGATTTGCGTCACTGTCGTTTCGCTGGCTTCCACATATTTTGAGGTGCTGGCACATAAACATATTCTTCGTCTTGAGCTGGAGCGTCGCGCGGCATCGTTTGGCGAGGCGTTGCAGCCAACCCTGGAGCAGGCGTTAACCACTGCGCAAGGGTCAGAACAGGGACCTTCCTATTACACTCCGCTGTTTGGCCGGCATGAAGAGGCCCTCGCCGTTGCGCTGTACGATGCGCAAGCAAAGCTGCTGGCTGCCTCCGGTCCGGCGGCGACGCTTTATGCAATCCATCCAGGTCCGATCCAATCGACGCTGAAGCATGGAACGAATTCGGCCTTGTTCAGCCATACGGGAAGCTTCAACTGGCTTGAGGAGGCGGTTCCGCTGCATGTGAACGGCAACATCGCTGGCACGCTGGTGGTGATGGAAGACGCGAATGCGATCCGCGCCGACAGCGCGATGGTGTGGCGCCATACATTTGGACGAATAGTGGTGTCGGTGATTTTGATCGTAGGCATCACGGCGCTGATGGTGAGCTGGTTTTTGATGCGGCCGGCGAAACGGCTTGCGGAACGGCTGCGTCGTTTGCGCCTGGGACACGCGCAGGACGATGAACTTGCTGACGATGGCGAGTTGAGTATGTTTACTCCGTTGGCCCGCGAGATGGAAACGATCACGGAGAGCCTGATTGAGGCCCGAGCTGCCGCCGCTACAGAAGCACGACTGAGGGATGCGGGAGAAAGCCAGTGGACGGCCGAGCGGCTGACGGCGCATGTGCGTCAACGCTCAAGATCGACGAGGATTTTTGCGGTTTCAAACCGCGAGCCTTATGTACATGTCCGGCAGGGCAAGGAAATTGTGTGCGAGGTTCCAGCGAGCGGACTGGTGACAGCGATTGAGCCGATTCTGCGTGCCTGCGATGGCGTGTGGGTGGCATCGGGCAGCGGCAACGAGGACCGTGCGACGGTGGATGAGTTTGACCGTCTGCGCGTTCCGCCGGACGACCCGCGCTATACCCTGCGGCGCGTGTGGCTGACCCCGGAGGAAGAATCTCGCTATTACGATGGCTTTGCGAATGAAGGGCTTTGGCCGCTTTGCCATATTGCGCATACGCGACCTATTTTCCGTGCAGCGGACTGGGAGATGTATCAAGCGGTGAATCGCAAGTTTGCCGATGCGCTGCTGCATGAGATGAAAGGAAGCGAAGAGCCGATTGTCTTTGTGCAGGATTATCACTTTGCGCTGCTGCCGCGGATGATCAAGAGCGCTCGGCCGGATGCGCGGGTGGCGATTTTCTGGCATATTCCGTGGCCGAATCCAGAGGCATTCGGTATTTGCCCGTGGCAGGCGGAATTAATTGATGGATTGCTCGGCGCGGATCTGATTGGTTTTCATATTCCGCTGCACTGCAATAACTTTCTGGACACGGTGGACCGCGTGCTGGAGTCACGCACGGACCGCGAGCATATGACGGCGCGGCGCGGCGGACATGTTACAGCGGTTCGTCCTTATCCGATCAGCGTGGCGTTTGATGGATCGAACACTGACCGGAATATCTCAAGCCCGACGCTCGATGAGCTGCTGAGGCCGTTGGGCGCGCAGGCGGAGCGCGTGATCCTTGGCGTGGATCGCATGGACTATACAAAGGGCATTGTGGAGCGGCTGATGGCCTTTGAGCGGCTTCTGGAAGAGCACCCGTGGCATCGGGAGCGCGTGACGATGGTGCAGATTGCCGCGCCGAGCCGGACTCGGATTCCTAGCTATATCGAGCTGAACAACCAGGTGGAGTCGCGCGTGGCGGAGATCAATTCGCGCTTTGGCACGCAGAACTGGAAGCCGGTGATGCTGATTGTACGGCAGGCTAGCCATGAAGAGGTAGCACAGTGGTATCGCGTGGCGGATATTTGCCTTGTGACGTCGCTGCACGATGGGATGAATCTGGTTGCGAAGGAGTACATTGCAACACGCGCGGATGAGGACGGCGTGCTGGTGTTGAGCAAGTTTACCGGTGCGGCAGTGGAGCTGCGCGATGCACTGATTGTGAATCCGTATGACATTGACGGCGTGGCGGAAGCGATGCACCGCGGCCTGGAGATGGAATATATCGAGCGCAAGCAGCGCATGGGGCGGATGAGGCGCCAGGTGATGGAGCACAACATCTATCGCTGGGCTGCGTCTGTACTGGGTGATCTGCGCGATCTTCATATCGAAAATGCAGAGCCGGGCGGCACATTGAGGCACGAACCGACGCTTGTGCATGCGCGCGATGAGCTGCGTCGAAAGAGTGCATAGATAAGGAATTTGCGTAAAGGATTTTATGTTGAACGAAACATTATCGAGATTAGATCAATTCTTCGCGGGCTTTACGGCTGATCGGGTTCCCTTGTTGCTGCTGGATTATGACGGCACGCTTGCGCCCTTTCGCGTGGACCGTTCCAAGGCGAAACCGTACAAGGGCGTGCGCGAGATTCTGGGGCGCATCCAGGCAGAGAAGCGGACGCGGATTGTGGTGATTACAGGGCGACCGGCGCGGGAGATTTCTCCACTGCTGCGCGGCTTTCCCCCGGTGGTGGAGCATCCCGTGGAGGTTTGGGGTCTGCATGGGGCTGAGCGGCTGCATCCGGATGGACGGCGCGAGATGGATGAGCCAGCACCCGAGACACGGAAGACGCTGGATCAAGTCCGTGAATATCTGCGGCACAACAACCTGGGCGGAGAGTTCGAGGACAAGCCAAATGCAGCGGTGATGCACTGGCGCGGAGCGTCTGCGCGGATCGCAAAGTTTATTGAGCAGCGCACGCGCGAGATGTTTGAACCTCTGGCGGCAAGGCCGGGACTGACTCTGCTGGAGTTTGAATCTGGGCTTGAGCTTCGCGCAGGGCGACACAAAGGCGACGCAGTGCGCGCACTTGCGGCGGAGATGCCAGAGGGAACTCCGATTACGTATCTGGGCGATGATTACACCGACGAAGCGGCATTTCGCGCGATCAACGAGACCACGGGGCCGCATCTGAGCGTGCTGGTGAAGCCGACGAAGCGGGAGACAGAGGCCGATGTATGGCTGCGGCCGCCGAGTGAACTGAGGATGTTTCTGAAGCGGTGGTGGAAGGCCGCGCCGAAACAGTCAGGCATCTCAGAGAGTGGGCTTACGGAGTGGGGCGAGGAAGAAGAAGTATTGGAACGCGCAGGATGAGAGTTTCAATTTTGAGTATTGAGGTATGTACGGGCTAAAGCCCGTACCTTTTTATTCGCGGAGGCGTTTGCGGATTTCGATGTTGAGGCGCTTGATCTTCTGATTGAGCGTGGAGAGCGGGATGCGGAACTGCTCGGCCGCATCGGTCTGATTCCAGTTACAGCGCTCCAACTTTTCAACGATAATGCGGCGCTCGATGTCTTCAAGGATGTCAAAGAGCGAGGCATTCGGATTGTGCTCGAGCAGCGCATCCTGAAAGCTGCGTCCGCTGATGTGGCCGGGAAGCAGCTCTGAGCCAATGACCTGGTTGGAGGAAAGAACGACGCCGCGCTCAATGGCGTTCTCCAGCTCGCGGACGTTACCGGGCCACTCGTAATCGACCAACGCGCGCAGGGCATCGGAGGAAAGGCGACGCAGGGGAAAGCCGTTTTCGTTCGAGTAGAGTTCGAGAAAGTGCTGGGCGAGCGGTGGAATGTCTTCGCGGCGGCCACGCAGTGGCGGTAGATCGACGGTGATGACATTGAGGCGATAGAAAAGGTCTTCGCGGAATTTGCCTTCACGCACGGCTTGGCGGAGATCAACGTTTGTAGCAGCGATGATGCGAACGTCGACCTGAATTTCCTGGATGCCGCCGAGGTGCATGAAGCGCTTGTCCTGCAGGACGCGCAGGATTTTGGCCTGCGTGTCGATACCCATGGTGGCGATTTCATCGAGGAAGAGCGTGCCGCCGTTGGCTACTTCAAATAAGCCCTTTTTGGAAGAGACGGCGGAAGTAAACGCGCCTTTGACGTGGCCGAAGAGCGTGGATTCGAGCAGCTCCGATGGCATGGCGCCGGTGTTGATGGGCACGAAGGGCTTGTCGCGGCGCGGCGAGTTGGCGTGAATGGCCTTGGCGATGAGCTCCTTGCCGGTGCCGCTCTCACCCTGGATGAGGACGGTGGAGCGCGAGGGCGCGACCTGTCCGACGAGGTCGAAGATGCGCAGCATGCTATCGCTTTTGCCAACGATATTGTTGAAGTTGTAGCGCTGCTTCAAGGTGCGCTTGAGCTGGAGGTTTTCTTCTTCGGCGCGGCGACGCCCTACAGCGGAGCGAATATCGGCGAGGAGCTTTTCATTGTCCCAGGGCTTCTGGACGAAGTTTTCCGCGCCGGCACGGATGGCTTCAACGACATTGTCGACGGTGCCATAGGCGGTGATCATAATGACGGGGGTTTCAGGCTGGCGCTCCTTGATGAGCGGGAGCAGCTCAAGCCCGGTTCGGCCGGGCAGCGCGAGGTCGAGAAGAATAAGGTCGAAGGTATCGAGCTCGAGAATGCGTAGTCCCTGATCACCGTCGGAGGCCATCTTGACGTTGTAGCCCTCAAGTGTGAGGAGGACTTCAAGCGAATCGCGGATGGCGGCTTCATCGTCGATGACAAGAATACGTGCCGTCAAGCTGCCGGAGGACGCTGTAGTGGATGTGTTCAATGGTAGTTCAAGCTCAGGCATGGACAGACTTCCTCAGTAGCGGAAACTCGAGATGAAATGTTGTGCCAGAGCCTACGGCGCTCTCGACGAGAATCTTTCCGGCGTGCTCCTGGATGATGCCGTAGGAGACGCTGAGTCCGAGGCCGGTGCCGCGCTTGCCATCAGCTTTGGGGATGGTTTTGGTAGTGAAGAAGGGATCGTAGATGCGCTTGAGATGATCGGGCGAGATGCCGGAGCCCGAATCTGAAACGACTGCCTCAACGTGGCCGTTGACGAGCGTGGCGACGCGCAGGCGTCCGCCGCCGGGCATGGCGTCACGCGCGTTGAGGAGCAGGTTCAGGAAGACCTGCTGGAGCTTGCCGGCGTTGCCCTGGATTTCGGGAAGCGATTCGGCGAGCACGAGCTCGACGTCGATCTGCGCGGTCTTGAACTGATGCTCAAGAAGAGAAAGCGTGTCGCGGATGACTGAGTTGAGATTGGTGGCGCGCATCTCCGTGGTGGAGGTGCGAGAGAAATTGAGCAGACCGTTGGCGATCTCGGCGGCGCGGAAGCTCTGCTGCGTGATTTTTTCAAGCACAGGGCTGAGACGCTCGTCGCCTTTGAGCTGCTTGGCGAGCATTTGCGCATAGCTGGAGATGACGGCGAGCGGAGTGTTGATTTCATGCGCGACGCCGGCGGCAAGGAGGCCGATGGAGCTGAGTTTGTCTGCCTGGGTGAGCTGGGTTTCAAGCGAGATGCGCTCGGTGATGTCATCGACGAGGATGATGCGGCCGACGGAGACGAAGTCACGGGACATGAGAGGCGCGATGGCAATGTTGACGGTGAGTTGTTCTTCCGCACGCGTGGTGAGGCGGAACTTATAGAGATGATGTACGCCGCTTTCATTGCGGAAGGCACTGAGGGCCTCAATAAATTCAGGGGGGAAGACCTCGTGGATTGGGCGGCCAAGGGCTTCAGCGCGGCTGAGCGCATACATGGCTTCCATTTGCGCGTTCCAGCTTTCGATGCGGTCATCGAGATCGATGGCGAGGATGCCGACGTTGATGGATTCGACGATGTTTTCGTTGAATTCCTTGAGGCGCTCGAACTCGCCGATCTTAGCTTCCAGACGGTTGTAGAGACTGGCGTTTTGAAGAGCGATGCCGATGTAGCTGGCGAGGGATTCAAGAAGCTCAACATCTTCCGAAGAGAGGAAGTCGCCGTCGAGTGTGCGGCCGAGGCCGATGACAGCGATGGTGCGCGTTACCGCACCGTCCTGGACGCGGCAGGGAAGATAGTAGTTGAGATCAAGCAGAGCGGCGGCGCGGCGCTGATCTTCCGGCAGGTGGAGAGCGTGCTGCGCGTTTTCAAGAAAGATGTGGGTGTGCTGGTTGCGATCGAAGTTGAGGAAGCCTAAGGCGAGGCGTCCGGGCTCGCGGGCTGTGCTGGCTTCCCTGGGCAAGCCGTGGCTGGCGGCAAGGCAGAGCTGGGCATGATTGTGATCTGGATTGGACTCCTGTCCGCAGCGGAGGAAGATAGCGACACGGGAGATGAGCAATGTGCGCGGAAGCTGTTCGACGATGGAGGCGAGCAGCGCATCGGGGTCGGTTTCGGAACTCAGGCCACGGCCGAATTCGACGAGCGCCCGGCGGTAATCGTAGCGATTGCGGTCGAAGATGCGATCGACCCATGCCTGAATGCGGCGTTTGAGCGGCTCGAAACAGGCCAGGACGACGACGATTGCAATGCCTTCACCATAGCCTCGGACGGCAGCAGGGAGCTGATTGTGCGCGAGGCCGGCGACGAGCGCGATGACACCGAAATATGCGCCCAGGCTGACGCCGGTGGCGAGCGTGTAGGCAACGCCGCGCTTGAAGATGAGGTCCGTATCCATGAGGCGATAACGGACGATGGCCCAACTGAAGGTGAGAGGAAGAAAGATGAGTGAAAGGCCGGCGAGGCGCGTGATGAGCGCCGGTACCTGCAGATCAAAGAGAAAGGGAACCGCGGACAAGAGCGTAAAGGGCAGCACGGCGAGGAGCGTGCCGCGGGTGAGCCATTTGAGCTGCTGGCGGAGGATCGGCGTGTCAGCCTGGCGATAGCTCCAGAGGAACTGCGCGGCGGCGAGCATATAGAACAGGCCGACATATGCGGTGCTGACCTGATCGAGACGGTGAGAAAGCAGACCTGTGGCCTGCCAGTGGACGACGGCCCAGATCCAGAGAGCGAGGACGGCTGCGCCCGGAGCATAGATGAGGGGAAGAACCCAACGCCGGCCGGAGTGGCGCAGACGTTCCTGCGGGAAGCTTAGCGCGAAGTGTAGAAACAGGGCGGGCTGGAGAGCTTCCGCGATGTGATTGCTCCAGAGGACTGCCCAGTCGAGTGTGTCGAACTTGCCGGTGTATTTGAGCGCGTAGAGCGCGAAGGAGACTAGGCAGAAGAGGTAAAAGTGCATGGCCCGCGGCGCGGTCCAGCGGCGGAAAAGAACGTACAGACCAATGGAGAGGTAGACGAGCCCAATGACGCGTTGGGCTTGATAGATGCTGCGATCTACAGGCTCGGGAATGACGAGCAACGGAGTTTCAAGCCTATAGCCGCCGCGGATGATGGAGTAATGCAGGTTTCCGAAGGGACCAACGCGGTAGAACTCACGCTCGAGATCGCCCAGATGGACGATGGGCTCCGATGACGAGAGTTTATTGGAAGGGGTTACAGAAAGCTGCTCGAGTTCCTCGATATTTGCTACGGGCGCGGTGCTGATCCCGGTCAGCAGATCGTTTTGCTTCAGGCCGGCGAGGGCACCTGGGCTGCCGGCAAGCACGCGCTGTGCGACGAGACCGGAGCCGTTTGGTGCTTCAGTCCACCAGACACCGTCGTCAAGCTTAGGAAAGGTACCTTCCTGACGAAAATTCTGCACCGCCAACAGGATTAGCCCGGCCGTAAAGACGGCCAGCAGCATAGCCTGCAAACGATTGGAAAGATTCGTCTCCATAGATGGAATACCCGGACCGCGAAGAGCTAACTTACATAGAAAGCACGTCGAATGCCACGCCGACGAGTGGCCGGAGGGAACTTACCAGTAGACCTCAATCTCCTGAGATAGCGCAAGTTAAGGACGTTCGAGTGACTGCTTTGTCTCATTGGATGCCGGAAAATCAGTGCGAGAGATACAAAAAATAGTATCCTATATACTAAAAATAGTATTATTGTACGCAAATTGAGAGTACTAGGCGTGTTTCACGTCTTTTGCACTGGTTAAGGTGCAGTGGGATGGGGGAGGGGTGGGGGTGGCTCAGGCCAGGGCTTGGCCATGACGCGAGGATGCGACTTTGAAGACGGCGATTGTCGGGCGTGATGTGAAGGGCATAGGAGTCTCCGGACGGGCGAGGTTTTTTGAAGCAAATAAAACGGCGCAGCCGGGGAGGGCGCGCCGCTTGTTTCTCTGCTCTTTCTCTATTGTCGCAAAACGGAAGGAAATTATGTGCAAAGTGGGCGAAGTTTCTTGGTGTTTAGAATCAGCGGATTAGAAGATATTTTTCACGTAGGGGCTTGACAAGATTTCCAGGATGGCGCGGCGCAGCCTCATGATGGACCGGAAATACGAGCCGAGTGGAGAGCGGCTATATGGCAACGGAGAGGAAGATTGGTTTTACCAGGGCTTCAATCCTGGCGGCCATTTCCTCGGCTGAAATTCGGTTTGGAGTCTGATACCAGCGGCTGGCGGCTCCGAAGATGGCCCAAGCGGCTGCGGTTGCGAGCAGTTCCACGTCGGTTCCGGGACGGGACTCATGGTAAGCCGCTCCCTCGCGGAATATGGCTTCGACAGCAGGGATGATGGAGCCTTCGAGGGGCATCTTCGATAACTGCGAAGGGCAGCCGGTGGTGTCGGCGAGATAATCGCAGACGCCGAGGGCGATAGCTCGCAGCGCATTGTCGCAATCTGTAAAGGAAAGACCGCGACGCATAATAAGGCTGCGGAAGCGAGCAGCTGTCATAGCTTGCAGTAACGCGTTTTTATCCGGGTAATGGAGATAGAACGTGCCCCGGTTGAGGCCAGCTTCATCGGCGATCTCCTGGATGGAGATGTCGTTAAGCTCTTTGCGGGTCAATAACCTGGATAGTGACTCCATCAACATGCTGCGGCTGCGGAGAATGCGAGGGTCAGTGGCTTCCGCTGCAGTGCCGGATTGGAGTGTCTCTTCCATTGCTCTCAGCATAGCTCTTTCTACAGCAATAGATGCATATGCGACATTTGTTGATTTATTTGAATCTACAAATGTTGATTAAACATCATTTGTCGTATAGGAGGTTTTTGCTTATGTCTACGCTTCTTCATGTTGATTCCAGTCCGGTTTATGGCATGTCTGTCACACGCCAGTTAACAGGTGCATTTGTTGCCCAATGGAAGAGTTCGCATCCCGGTGGAAGGGTGATTGATCGCGATCTGAATGCAACCACAATTTTGCCCCTTACCGGCGAATGGGTAGGGGCTACGTTTACGCCTGAGGAGGCGCGCACGCCAGAACAGAGCGATTTGCTGGCGCTTTCAGACACGCTGATTGCCGAACTGGAGCAGGCCGATGAGTACGTCTTTGGCGTGCCAATGCATAACTTCTCTGTATCGTCGGCGCTGAAGCTGTGGATTGACCAGATTGCGCGTGCGGGCAAGACTTTTTCTTATGCAGACGGAGTGCCAAAAGGCTTGATTACTGGCAAGAAGGCGACGTTCATCCTGGCAACCGGTGGTAATTATGATGCAGGTACGCAAATGGCGTCGTATAA
>Ga0206824_10220_pt1 | contig 18325 bp, 15 predicted proteins | sample Alteio_BWOrgCont_82_FD_152874 | JGI IMG/M metagenome (GOLD analysis project Ga0206824, IMG submission 152874) | Enriched cells from forest soil in Barre Woods Harvard Forest LTER site, Petersham, Massachusetts, United States -... | ecosystem: Environmental > Terrestrial > Soil > Temperate forest >...
GAAAATCTGGGTCGGCTTCCAGTCGCGGATGAAATCGACGATGTTCCCCAAGGCGACCTCGTCCGCCGTCATGAGGATTTTCGTCACGCCCTGATCCGGCCAGCTCATGAAATGCACTTCCGCCGAACCGCCCGCGCCGAGGATGTCGAGCGCCGCGCGGGATTCGCCCTGGCGGCGATAGCCCCACCGGCGACGGGCCTTGGCATCGAGGAAAATCTTCCGCTCCATCACGCGCTGCGGCCAGGGATTGCGGTCGCCATTGGTCAGGAAAACGATGCACAACCGGGCGCCGAGAGCCGCCGCTTTTTGGATCAAACCGCCGCCGGCGAGCGTTTCGTCGTCCGGGTGCGGAGCGAAATACAGCAGGCGATCCGAGGAGTGGAGGCGTAGGGTATTGGGCATGGCGGCGCGCAGACTAGAGCTTCATGCGGTGATCAATCAAGTCTGCAAGTAGCCCAATAAAAAGCATTTGTATGCCGGTGAGGGCGAGAACAATTCCCAAAAGCCCGAGGTGCCCCTGGTGGTGATAGTCGATTCCGCCCTTGATCAAACCGACCACAATCAGGAGCAGCGCGGGGGGCACGAAGACGTTCAGCGGCTTGAAATAGGCGCAGATTCGGATGATGAGGATCGTGAAATTCGTGAAATCACGGATGGGTTTGATCGAGGATTTGCCCACCCGGCGGTGATAATTGATGGGGATGAACTTCACCTGATAGTGATTGGTCAGCATCGCCAGGGTGATGGTGGTGGTGAAGGAAAAGCCGTCGGGATACAGCTCAATGTACCGCAGCGCCACGTCCTTGCGGAAGATGCGGAAACCGGAGTTGAGATCGGGAATCTTCCGGTTGCTGAGGTATTCGGCGAGGCGGGTGATGATCCATTTGCCCGGCTTGCGCAACGGAGGCACCTGGACGACGGCGCCGGTGCGCGCGCCGACGACCATGGCATGCGTGGGGGCGTCCGCGAGCAACCGCGGGATGTCCTCCAAGGGATAGGTGCCGTCGGCGTCGGCGATGAGGATGTAGTCGTGCTTGGCGTTGCGCAGGCCGTTTTTGAGCGCCGCGCCGTAGCCGTAATTGGTCTCGTGCTCCAGGAGGGTGACCGGCAGGGTGCGGGCGATTTCACCGGTGCGATCCTTGGACCCGTCGTTGATCACGATGATCTCCAGCGCCCGTACGTATTGCTCAAACTTGCGAATGGCCTCGACGGTGCTGCTGATCGATTCCTCCTCGTTGAAGGCGGGAATCAGCACGGTAACGGCGAGGTCCGTGGCAACAGGAGTGGGGCTGGTCGTCGAAGACAAAAGGTGGTGCGGGTGAGGTTTACTGAAGGGTGCTGGTGGTAGGCGAAGAGCGGGCAGAGGTCAAGTAACGGTCGGGGAGGGTAGTGCCCTAACTTGAAATTGGTTGCGTGACAGTTTGCGCTCCATTACGCGTACTTTTCGTATGTCCGCGCGAACCTACGTCTGCCTGCGCTGTCGATGGTCTCGACGAGCCGAGGCGGCATACGGACTCAATACCAACTTGCGCTGTCCGACTTGCAGCGGCTCGCTTTGGGAGCTGGAGTGGCGCTGGCGCATACCAAGAAAGACGAACGACAAAGGATGGAAAGAGCTTGAGGTGAAAGTCTCTCGTGATGCTGCCGTCATTGTTCCGTGGCGTCAGCGCATGGGGGCAGCCAAGATAGCCAAGTTAGACGGCCAAATTGCGAACGTCGAAAGGCAACGCGACTCCGCCAAAAAGAACGCCGAGCTCAAGAAACTTCGCAACGAACGAACACGGACACTCACCCGCTACGGATAATTTACCGCAGGTTCACATCATCCGTCATCCTTCCTCCTTCACCCTTCTCAGAATTCCCCGCCAGACGAGGAGGATGACGCCTGAGAGCGTCCAGAACATGATCGGAATGAGCGGCATGAGGTAGCGCTCGATGGGGCGGCCGACGGTGGAGAGGAGGATCATGTTGAAGTACCACACCGCCGCGCAGCCGAGGAAGAACTCGCGCTCGCGTCCCCGGGTGCAGACGAGGAGCAGGGCGAGGCCGATGGTGGTTTCGAGCACGGGGTAGAGTTGAAAGAGGATCGAGCGCGCGAGCAGCCGATGGAAGAGTTGGAAGGCGGTGTCGTCCTGGTGCGCCTGGAGGGTGGCGATCGTGCGGTCGGCCTCCATGGTGGGGTGGATCGTTTGGGCGTCTTCGTGGCCTTGCAATTCGCCGATCGCTTCGGCGGCCTGGTCGGCGGTGGGAAAATCGTCTTCTACGCCGCGGGTTTGCAGCTTCGCGAGATCGCCGCGCATTTGATGCCAGAATGCCGCGGGTTGGTTTTCCACCGCCTCGATGGCGAGACGACGACAGAGGCGGTCGAGGTCCACCGGGGTTTTGCCCTGGCGCGCCAGCAAGTTCCACAAGTGCGGCACGATGGTTCGCTTGATGACGATATTGTTGTCGAGTTTTGGGCGGGCCCGGTAGTCCTCGACCTCCGTGCGGATTTTGGCCTTGAGCTCCGGTTCGATGCCGCCGTCGAGTTTGGTCCACTGCGCCGTGCGGCCATAGAAGAGGATGCCGGCCTGTGGTTCGGGCGGGTTGACGTGACGCGAAAGGGCGTTGTGGGCTTTGAGCGCGGCGAAGGGGAGGAGGAATCCGGCGATGATCAAGGCGACGCGGGCGAGTTTGGCCTTGAGTGCGTGGCCTTCGAGAAAGAGGACGCCACCGATCAAAATGAAGGGGAAGGGCACGAACACGTTCTTGGTCATCGTGACCAATCCCGCGCCGAGCGCTGCGACGAAGAGCCAGGTGGGCGAATTCCATTTCAACGCCACCCACCACGCGCAAAACGCGAGGGCGGAGAAAATGAAAAGGATCGTCTCATTGCGAATGAGGTGGCCGAGATGGAGCGGCAGGCCGTAGGCGGCGAGGCACACCCCGCAGACGAAGAGCGGCAGCACGGAGAGCCGTCCCCACCACACGCGCGCCGCGAGCACGATGCCCAGCTCCGCCAACCCGCCAAGGGTATGTTGCAACCAGACCACGCCATTGAAGCTCCCGCACCATTTAATGGCGGCGGCAATGAGCAGCGTGTAAGTCGGGCCGCGGCGTCCGTCGAAAATCATGACGCCGGTGTCCAGCCATTGAAAGGCGGCGCCCGAATAGGAGCCGGCGTCGCGCGTCCAAAAATAGGCCGGCATCAGTTGCCAGGCGTAGATGCGCATCCCGGCGATGAATCCGGCGAGCAGCAGCCAAAGCACGACTTCGAGCGCGAACGGCGGCTCGCGCAGGAAGGTGGCGATTGCCGAGAGGGGGCTGCGACGGGGTTGAGCGGGTTCGGGCACGCGACGTGGGTGGGAAAGCGAAGAACCTACTTCTGGCTGCTTCAGGGAAGCTTTAAACCGGTAGTTCGATTTGTTGACAGCGTGCATTCCGCAGCAGTGGGGAGAAGTAGAAGCGGCTTCCAGCCGCTTATCGTTTGGGGATAAGCGGCGGGGATGCCGCTTCTACTTCGGCTGGCTCTGTGGTCGAGAGGCCCCTTACGCATGGGAATCGAGAGCGGCTGCGAAGCGAATTAAGAGGGTGCGTTTTCCACGGCGACGCTGCTTGTCGCGGGAGCGGCTTCCTCGGTGACCGATTTCGGGCGCCAGATCCATGCGAGCACCCAGTCGAGTCCCAGAGCGACGAAGGTGACGCCGATCCAGTCGATGGGCTGGAGATAGCGCGAAAGAGAGTCGCCGATGCCGAAGATGATCCCGAGGAAGATGAGGAGCGGGATCCATAGGGGCGAAGTCTCGCGCCAGCGCGAGGGGAAGAGGCAGGTGATGAAACCGAAAAGCGCGAGGATGCCGAACCAGGCGGGTTGCAGCGAGCGTTTGCCGGTGACGGTGTCGCGGGCGGAGTTCATCCAATTGAAAGCGCGGGAGAAGAGTGCGACGGGCCTGATATACCAGGCATTCTCGTTGATGCGGCGATTGGCGAGGGCCTGATACTCGGGCTGGTCCATGCCGTAGAGGAGGCGCATCGCTTCCGGGTGCTTGGCCCAGCGGTCGACGTTGTCCCCTACCTGGCCCTTCCAGAAGCCGCGCGGCGCCATGCGGTAGCCGGTTTGGTCGTCGGTCAGGACCACGCCGATCTTTTGCAAGACCATGCGGGTGTAGGTGAGGGGCGAGTGGATGATGGCGTCCTTTGCCAGGGTGCCGCAGACCTTGAGAAATTTGGTTTTGTCCTTCGGGGAGACCAGCGCCTGCCAGTCGGGACCGAGGGTGATGGTGTCACCCGACTCCACGAGCATCTTTTTGTATTTCATCTGCTTCCAGGCGTACTGGGGAATGTCCGCGCGGGCCTCCTCGACATACGGGCGCAGGATTTGGCGGTACTCGAGGTATTCGCCTTTCTCGGTATTGACCAAGGGGAAGGCCGAACTCAGGAGCAGCCACGGGCCTTGATTCGCGCTGCCGGTGGTCCGGATCATGAGCACCGAAAGAGCCAGCGCGGCCCAACAGGGGTTGCTCCATCGCAAGGGCATGCTGGCGAGGATGACGGCGACGATCGTGAGGCCCAGCCAGAGGGGCCGGCCGCGCGAGTCGACGGCGACGATCAAGCCGGCGACTAGGAGAAGACAGACAAGGCGGCGCGGTTCGCGGAAGCTGGGTTTGCCCCATCGCCAGGGCAGGCCGGCGAGGATGGCGGCGACGATCATCAGGCCGAGCCAGAAGGGGCGGCCGTGCGGTTTCACGGCGACGATCAAGGCGGCGGCCATGAGGAACCAGAAAAGGCGGCGCGGTTCGCGGAAGCGCTCTATCGGGAAGATCAGCGCCACGGCGAGGACGAAGCTGGCGACCATCACGGGCTCGGCCAGGACCTCGTGCTCGTGCCAGACCATGCGTGGCCAGAGAGCGCAGATACTCGTCACGAGCGGCACCCAGATGCCCGGTCTTCGGGTGAGATGCATGACGATCCAGCCAATGCCGAGGAGGGTGGCCAGGCCGAGCGCGTGTTGCAGAATCGAAATGTTGACGACGTTACGTCCCGGCAGTGCGGGCGTCGGGAGCAAGAGCAGCGGGTAGAGCCAACGGCGCTTGATGCCCAAATCCCACTTCCCATGGCACCACATGAACGAGGTGGTGTCGTAGTAGGAATTGCTGTCGGAGCCGTAATAGCACTCCGGGAGCACGGCCATGAAGGAAAGGCGGAGGATCAGGCCGAGGAGCAGCGCCGGAAGGCAAAGCATCACGCATCGGCGCCAGGTCAGTCGCGAATTTCCAGCCGCGTTTGGGACGATAAGAGGCTGGAAGCCTCTTCTACTGCTATTCGGGGCAGGGGCGGCCGAAGGTTCAGGCATAGGGACGAGGGGTATTTGGGGAAGCCGGGGAGCGCGAGCTTCGAGCCGGTGGGACTAGGACGCTTGTTCCGCAGCAGTGGTTTCGAGAGCAGGCGCGGACTCGGCGTAGACCCAGTAGTGATAGAGCGCGAACTTGAACAGCGCGATGAAGACTTGCACCGCGGCAATGATGACTTCGGGCCAGCGCGGGAGCGAACCCAGCAACGACGGGGCCCGCGACGTCATGAGGGAGATCACCACTTCCGGCCATTGGGGAAACATCCCTTGCAGGCCCATGACCAGCGCGTAGTTCAAGCCATTGGCCGCGCCGAGGCAGACCACTTGCCGCCAGGCGGCGCCGGTCCAGTGCCGGTCGGTCTTGAAACCCACGACGTAATTCCAGAGAAACAAGAGGACATTGACGATCGCCAGGCTCAACGCGTAGCCGACATAGCGGTTCCAGCCAAAGCCGGAACAAAAGAGTCGAAACAGCCCGGCATTGACCCCGATGCTCAATACTCCCCCGACGACAAACCAAAACAGACGTGCGAAAAAGGATTTCGAGAATTTCAATGGAAACGTGCTCTATCGCGAAAAATATGCCTCACGCAAGCGTTCCCTTTTTAACCACGGATTACGCAGATTGCGCGGATTTCTGGAGATTCAATCCGTGGAATTCGTGAAATTCGTGGTCAAAAGAACCGAGGGTTGTGGCGTAGCCGACTGATGAACGATCCGATTTCTGAGCCTGTTGCTGCTGAGCCGCGCCGGGGGCGGGCGGGCGCATGGATCACGGCCGTGGTGCTCTTTGCTCTCACTCTGGCGCTCGACACGCGGCACAATGATTTCCCCTACTCCTACCACCCGGATGAAGGGGGCAAGGTAACACAGGTGCTCGTCGGCAGTCGGAACTTTCACCACCCGCTGCTGCTCCTCCAGGCGACCGCCTACGTCTCGCGCCTCGCGTTTATCCCGCACCAGCCGCAAGCTATCGTTGAAACCGGTCGTTGGGTCTCGGCGGCGTTTGCCGCAGGAAGCGTCGTGGCGTTCGCCCTCATCGCCTGGTGGAATTATGGGCTGCTCGTCGGTTGGGGCGCGGGTTTGGCGGTGGCTTTTCAGGAAGACTTGTTTGAGCTGGCTCATTACATGAAGGAGGATCCGGCGCTGCTCTTCGGGTTGGCGCTGGCGCTTTTTGCCGCGTACGTCTGGTGGCGGAATCCGGGCAAAGGTTCCTTGTGGTTTTTGGCTATTGCTTGTGGCCTTGCGGTCGCGGGCAAATACCTCGGGATCGTTGCCGTTCTCTTTGCGCTGCCGTTGGTCATCTGGCATCGCGCTGCCGACGTCGTCCTGGCCAGGTCGGTCCGGGTCTGGACCTTCCTCGCTGTCTTCGCGGGAGTGTTCCTGCTTTGCAACGTTCCGCTCTTTGCCCGGCAGATTTCCAGTCCTTTCCGCAGTATCAGCCACGAAATGCACGGCGTCGCCGGAGGTCACCGCGGCCTCACGCGCAAGGTGCCGCACGCCGAGTATCTCGTGGCCCTCAAGAAAAAGGTGCCGCCCCTGCTGCTGGGGTTGGCTGGCATCTACGCGCTCGCTTTGCTGATCACTGCCCGGCGAAGGACACCGCCGGAATGGATCACCCTGCTTTTTCCCGTCGTGTTCCTGGCGATGATCTCCTGCTCGCCGAAAATCGCCGAGCGCTATCTATTGCCGGTGAGCGCTATGCTGCCGTTGCTCGCCGCACTCGGGGTGGGGGAGATCGGCCGAGTCGTAGCCGGGGAGTCGCGCCCGCGGCAGATCCTTAGCGGATTGGCGGTCGCGGTTATCCTCGCCTTCCTGGTGCGTTCGGAATTGCCGACCTTCACCCAGTTCTACGATGCACTCTGCGAGCGCCAGCCGAAGGCGGAACCTCCAGCGCTTTTCAGCCGACTCTACCTGGGTTTCCAGCACGACGACCCCGCCGAGGTCGCCGATTGGGTCACGAAGAATCTGCCGGCCGAGGCGGTCGTTGCGGAGGATCATCGCGTGAACCTCTCGGCGACGAAAGCCGATGGATTGAGCACGGCCGCCCGCGTGCCGCAAAAGGTGCTCGATGCGAGTTTTGCGCCCGAGCTTGGAACGCTCGATGAATTGCGAGCGAAGGGCGTCGGCTACGTGGCTGTGTGCCGGCAGAACTATGGGCGATTTTTCAACGACGAAACCGCGCCGCAGGCGGAAGTGAAATCCGGCTACAATCAGCAGCGCGATTTTTACGCTCGTCTCTTCAAGGAAGGCAAACTGGTGAAAGACTGGCCAAAAGGGCCGATCGCGTATCTCCAGCCGGGGATCAAGCTTTACAGTATCGCGCCAGCGCCGTCGCCGTCCAAAACGGAGTGACCAGATCTTCGTCCCTAAGACCGGCAGATCAACACGCCGCCGTCAGCAATCGCGACTTTGCTTTACGCGCGTAATCGGCCACATCCGCCGCTTGCAAAAGTCCGGAAACGATGACCACCCGGCGTGCGCCTGCGGCGATGACAATCTCGAGGTTCTCGAGTTTGATGCCGCCGATGCAGAAGATGGGGATGCGCACGGTGGCGTGGACTCGGGCGATTTCTTCGAGCCCGATGGCGGGGCGGCCGGGCTTGGTGGGTGTGGCGAAGAGTGGGCCGAAGCCGATGTAATCGGCGCCCTCGCTTTCCGTGGCGACGGCTTGGGCGAGGCTGTGGGTGGATTTGCCGATGAGCGGTGGCGGCACTTCGCCCGATAGAGCGCGGCCCGCGCGCCAGCGGGCGTCGGCGACGGAGAAATCGTCCTGGCCGACGTGCGCTCCCTGGGCGCCGATGGACGGAACGAGTTGCGGGAAATCGTTGATGATGAGCGGCACGCCCGCGCTCTCGGTGAGCGGGAGAAGTCGCGCGCCGAGTGCTTCGATCAAATGTTCGTCGTGGTCCTTCGCCCGCAGTTGCAGAATATCCACGCCACCGGCGATCATGGACTCGGCAAATCGCTCGACGTCGTCGGCGGAAATATAGCCGAGATCGAGGATTCCGTAGAGACGGGCGTCGGCAATGGATTTCATGAGATTTGGATGCGGAACCCGGGGAGGTTTTTGGTAGTCGCCGAACCTCCAGTGCGGGTTGTTTGATTCAACTCCTTCAGAGTTGGGGGCGTTTTTTGGAAAGGACCCAGGGTAGCGCCTCGGATTGATGAGGCGCAACCCTGGGCTGATCGATGGAACGCCGTTGGCGTTCTCAAACGTTTCCCACTCGCGATAAGACTGGGCTGCGATACCTTTCTGCTCCGCTGCATGAATCCCCGTTCGTTTCTGTTGGCCGCCTGTGGGCTCGTGCTGAACGTCTCGCCAGTCTCGGCGGATGAACGCTATTCCTTTGCGGAAGGGGCGCGCGGGTTCCTGGTTCGCGACTACAATGAGAAGCTGCTGGCGACGGTGCGCGCCAATGCGCCGGACAAAGCCCAGACTCCGAGGGACATGGAGACCTTCGACACGGCGACGGTGCAAAATACGCGACTGCTTCAGGCGGGTCTGAATGGCGGCCATGCAGCGGACGGGCGCGCCGGGCCGGCGGAATTCACGGCGGTGGGATTGCCCTGGCCGGATGACTTCAGGCGCTGCGTGAATCTTATCGATTGCTGGGAGGGGACGCGGGCCAAGCTCGAAGGTTCATCGGAAAGTGAGGACAAATTTCCGAACGTGACCTTCGGAATCGTGGGCTTCACTTCCCACGACGGCAGTCTCCAGGAGTTTCTGCAACATGCGAACGCCGCCACGGACGGCACGGTGTTTCGACTCGCCCGTGAGCGGCTCCCGGCGCGCGAGGCCGGCAAATTCGTGGAACTGGTGGAGGGCTATCGTCCGGGAAATCTGAAACGGAACCACGAGGAGTTTGTGAAATGGGTGATTCGCAATCCGCGAGCGGATCCTGATGAGCAGCAGCCGCGGCCCGAGATTGCGCAGCTTTTCGCGGCTTTCGATTCCATTCCGCAATTCCGCGAAGTCCAATTGGAGGCGACGCGGAAAAAGTGTTGGGACGCCGAGTTGCCCGAATACCGGGAGGCGCTGTTCGGTGCGACGAAGAGTCATTCCTTGCACGTCGATCTTTTCTGCTTCGACATGACGGTTCTGACCAACGGGCCGGGAGAAAAGTCCCTGCGGAAACTGGCCAAAACGCCATGGCACGACGAAGTCGAGCGGATGCGACAAGTCTTCGCCGCGATGAAAAAGTCCCCGGAGTTTCGAGAGGACGAAGACAAACGGGCGGACGTTCTCGAACGCGAACGGTGCATCATCGACGGCCACGGCGAAGTGCACGACGACGACTACGACCTGCGCGCGTATGCGCTGTTGCCGGAGTGAAGGGGACGCCCCGTCGCTCAGTGCATTTTCTTCGCAATGACGTCCGCCTTCACCGCCGGATAGAGCACGCCATCGATCTCCGCGACCGGTGGGGTGATGGCGCAGTTCATTTTGCCGACGCGCTCGAACTTCTCTTGCAGCTCGGTTTTGTTGGCCTCTTCGTCGAGATCTTTCCTCTCGTACGAAATCCCCAGTTCGTTTAATTCCTTTTCCAATTTGACGCACGGGCCGCTGGCCTTGGTGCTGTAAATGGTGAGTCCGTGGGGGATCTCAGCGGTGATGTTTTGACGCCGGTGGGTGATTTCCTGCCAGTGGTCAATCCCGTACCCGACGGCGCAGAATCCTAGAATCAGGATCAGCGGTTTCATACATGAGCAGAGCGGTTGGTTTGCTAATGATCAGAACTGCGCAATCTCGGCCGTGCTCCGGAAATTCACGGTCAACGTGCGATTGGCGGATAGCTTGGCGAGGTGCGCGTTCAGAAATTTTGCGGCGTCCACGGCGGTGCGGCCGAGTTCGGTATTGCGGCCGAATTCATCCGAGAGCTTCTCGAGGATGGGGAGCGCTTCAGGCCGTTCGGTATCGGCCAGCGCCTGGATGGCCGAGATGCGGAAGACCGTCTGGGTCTTGGTCTCGCGCGCCCAAGTCGGCAGCATCTCCAGGGCGACCTCGGGATAAAACCGGGCGATGCCGTAAAGGGCGTAGTGGCGCGTGCTCGGATCGCCGGAGAGCAGTTGGCTCTTCCAGTAGTTCCATTCGGTCGCCGGCGTGATGCCGAAATAGCGCATCGCGGACGGACGGGTGAGCGGCTCGATCATGGCCTCGATCTTGAGCTGCGGGTCGATGTTCATCGCGATGTCGGTATCGCGGACGCCGACGGCGCGCAGGGTGAGCAGGGCCAGGAGAATGTCGTTGGTCTCGGCGCGGAAGGAAGTCGTATCGAAGCGCGTGGGCAGGTCGCCGCCGACGGCGGTGAATTTGGAGACGGCGCTCAGCGGAAGGTTTTCGGTCAGCGCGAGCACCGCCGTTTGCAACGCCGCGGTGGAGAGCTCCGAGTGTTCCCCGGCATAGTTGAGCAGGGCATTGAGCCGCGGGAGCGAGCCGTAGGAGAGGGCGTAGGGGCGATCGGCCACGCGATTTGCGGACCGGGTGGCCGCCGTCTGGATATTCACCGTCACAGGCTTGCCGGGCTTCAATTCAACTTCTCCCGAGCGCAGCACCATGACCACGTTGCTGCCGGACTCGAACATCTGGCCGGCGGGCACGCAGATCGTGAGCGAGGCGACACTCTTGTTCAGCAAGCCGGCGCGCAGCACGTCGCGACCGTTGCCTTCGAATTCGGCGGTCACCAAGCCCTTCTCGATGGCGGTATGCAGGTTCGTGCACTGAGGGTCGGTGGAAGATTTTCCGGTCCGGCTGGCATCCGATTGGGCACTGGCCACGGCGGTGAGGGCGACGACTGCCGCCTGTGACAGAGAGGGAGAGCGAAGCGAAGAAGCAGAGCCGGGGGCCTGCGGCCAGAGGGCCAAAGCCCCACCCGCGATCACAGGGGTCAGGAGCGCACAGATGGCGACAGATTTCATAATAGTAATATTGTGTAGCAGCCCTCTTGCCAGAATATGGGAAATCTCTTGTGTCTACAGAATTTCACCCGGACTCTGGGAACATGAAGACCTACTCGGACTTTGTGGATCGCATTTTCCGTGCTGAACACCTCCTTCAGGAGCTTCTCCCGAAGGAGCCCCTCAATTTTGAATTGCTGCGAGAACTTCGGGCAGCCGACGACGCCGCGATCAGTGGCCAGCGCCCGATTGGGAAGCCGGGGATGTTCGCACTCGTGCGTGGCGGCCTCCTCTACGCGCTCGATGCCGTCGATGAGGCCCATAAGATCTTTCAGGACAGCCCGGGCGATCTCGGTTCCTACTGGCACGGCATGATGCACCGCCGCGAAGGCGATTTTGATAACGCCCGCTACTGGTTTCGTCGGGCGGGCAAGCTCCCGGTCTTTGACGAGATGCATAGCGCCGCCGCGGGGCACTCCGCGGTCATGGCCCGGCAATCCACCTGGGATCCGTATCTCTTCACCGGCGAGTGTGAACAAGCGCGCTTCGGCGAAACGGAGAGTCGGGAAGAACTAGCCAGCCTCCAGCGAGTCGAATTTGAGGTGCTGTTTGACTATTGCTGGCGGCAGAGCGCGCTCGGGGAGAAATCAATCTGATCGCGGCAAGATGCAGGTTGCAGGATGCAGGATACAGGATGGGGAGAACTCCTGAATCGCGCGCGATCTCAGAGCAACGTGATCGCTCGGGATGCAGTTTGCGCTCGGGCTATCTTGCATCCTGAAACTTGCATCCTGCATCTTGCCTTTTTCAATGTATCGCCGGTTCCGGCGTGGGCTTGCCGTTGAAATGGAGGAAGCGGAAATCGCAGCCTTCGTCAGCTTGTGTGACTTCGTTGAGGAATAGCGCGCCGTAGCCGCGTTCGTAATGGCGCGGCGCGGGTTTCCATTCCGCGCGGCGTCGGGCGAGTTCTTCGTCGGAGACTTCCAGGGTGAGGGTGCGCGCGGAAACATCGAGCGCGATGATGTCGCCATCGCGCACCAGGGCGAGTGGTCCGCCGGTGGCCGATTCGGGGGCCACGTGCAGAATGCAGGCCCCGTAGCTCGTCCCGCTCATGCGGGCATCGGAGATGCGCAAAAGATCGCGCACGCCGGCTTCGAGCAACCGCTTTGGCAGTGGCAGCATGCCCCACTCGGGCATTCCGGGGGCGCCGAGCGGACCGGCGCGCTGCAGGACCATCACGCTGTCCGCGGTGATTTTGGTGGCTGGGTCGTCGAGCCGCTTTGAGAGGTCAGGATAGTTTTGGAAGACCACCGCCGGACCGCGGTGCTGGAGAAAACGCTGCTCCATGGCGCTGTGTTTGATCACGGCGCCGTTGGGGCACAGGTTGCCGCGCAGCACGGCGGTGCCGCCTTCGGGCGAGAGCGGATTTTCCCGCGAACGAATCACTTCGCCGTTCCAGATTTTCGCGTCGACCACGTTTTCCCGCAGCGTTTTGCCGTTCACCGTCTGGCAATCGCCATCGAGCAGATCGAGCAATTGCGCGAGGGTCGCCGGTAATCCGCCCGCGAAATAGAAATCCTCCATGAGGAAACGTCCCGCGGGACGCAGATCGGCGAGGCGCGGGGTGTGGCGCGAGAGGGTATCGAAATCGTCGAGCGGCAGTTTCACACCCGCCCGGCCGGCCATGGCGATGAGATGGACGATGGCATTGGTCGAGCCGCCCACTGCCATGTCGGCGATGATGGCATTATGAAAGGCCGCCTTGCCGAGAAAGCGCGACGGGTTCAAGTCCGTCCACGCATTCTCGACGATCTGCCGGCCGCTCTCTGCGGCCATGCGCCAGTGCCGCGCATCGCTGGCGGGGATCGAGGAAGCGCCGGGCAGGGTGAGGCCGAGCGTCTCGGTGATCGCCGTCATCGTGCTCGCCGTGCCCATGGTCATGCAGTGCCCGTGCGAACGGGCGATGCCATCCTCGATCTCGCACCAATCCTCCGGCGTGATCTTGCCCGCGCGCAAATCCGCCCAATACTTCCACGCGTCCGTCCCGGAGCCGAGCGTTTGGTCGCGCCATTGTCCGCGGAGCATCGGTCCGCCGGGCACGAAAATGAACGGCAGCGCCGCCGAGAGCGCGCCCATGACCAATGCCGGCGTGGTCTTGTCGCAGGCGCCGAGCAGCACCGCGCCGTCGATGGGGTGGCTGCGCAACACTTCCTCAGTCTCCATCGCGAGGAGGTTGCGATAGAGCATCGTCGTCGGCTTCATGAAATTCTCGGCCAGCGACAACACCGGAATCTCGATCGGCATCCCGCCTGCCTGGAGCACGCCCTTTTTCACGTTCTCGGCGAGCACCTTGAAATGCAGGTGGCACGGGTTGATCTCGCTCCAGGTGTTCAGGATCGCGATGACCGGTTTGCCGACCCAATCCTCCGGGCCGAGACCCATTTGCCGGAGGCGCGAGCGCTGGCCAAAGGTGCGCAAATCATTCGGGCCAAACCAGCGAAAGCTGCGAAGTTGTTCGGGAGTGCGGCGGGTGGTGGACATGAGGGAGGGGCATCAGAGCGCGAATTCTGCGTGCATTCAACTCCCGACCTGCTCGGATTAGAGAGGAGCCGCGATGAAAAATCCACAGCACGCCTGGGTGGCGACGATTCTCATCCTCGCTATGTATATGGCATCGTATGCGATTGCATTGAAACCTGTCCGGGTAACCACCTCCAGTCCCTGGGCATCGGGGCCGCCGGAACCGAACTATATCGTTTTCGGTATCGGCAATTCCTCCCGCGGCCAGACAGCCCTCGCACACTTCTATGCGCCGTTGAATGCGATCGACCAAAAATACCTGCGGCCCGCATATTGGGAAATCAACCGCAAGTAGATCGGGCCGCTCTCGGGGAACCTCTCCAGTTGATCAAGGGATTCCTCGGCTCTCTCGACAAAACGATCTTTAATCGCGCCGATTGAGCTTCGAGAGCAAACGGAGGATTTCCAGGTAGAGCCAGACCAGCGTCACCAGCAACGCGAAGCCCGAGTACCATTCCATGTATTTCGGCGCGCCGGCCTTGGCGCTGCTCTCGATCATGTCGAAGTCGATGACGAGGTTCAGCGCTGCGATCACGACCACGAACAGACTGAAGAGAATCCCGACCGGTCCGGCGCCGAAGATTCCGGGAATCTGAATGTGGAAAAAGCCGAGGATCCACGACACGAAATACAGGAGGCAGATGCCACCCGTGGCGGCGACCACACCGCGGCGAAAACCATTCGTCGCGCGAATAAGTCCCATCGTGTACGCGCCCAGGAGAGCGGCCAGTGTTCCGAAAGTCAGCGCCACCGCCTGCGCGACGATTCCGGGGTATCGCTGTTCGAAGATGGAGGAGATTCCGCCGATGAAAAGTCCTTCAAAAATGGCGTAAAGCGGCGCGGTGATCGGCGACCAAGTTGGTTTGAAGGACGTGATGAGCGCGAGAATCAAGCCACCGATCATGCCGCCCACCATCCATCCCATCGCCGTATCCATGTGTTGCCACGTGTAGAATGCGGAGCACGCCAGGAGGATGAGGAGGATGCCCGTTTTGTTGACGGCGCCTTGCACCGTCATCGGTTCGCCGCGCGAGGCCAGGGCGGCGTCAGAGTAAACTTTGGGCGAGAGAGTGGGATTGCCGGTCATAATTTAGATGTTCGCCGGCAATGTATCGCTGCCTTTCCTAAAACGCGAGCCTTCCCCATTGGAAGCCGCTCGCCAGTCGCCGCGGCCAGTCCCATAGTGGGCCTCCCCGCCATGAATCGCCGCCGTTTCCTCCAGACCACTCTCGCCATCGCCATCAGTGCTTCGCTCTCCGCTGCGGACAAGCGCCCGCCGCGCATCCTTCTGCGGTCCGGATGGCAGACGGTCAACATCGGCGACATCGGCCACACGCCGGGGATCCTCCATCTCCTCGAACAGTATTTGCCCGATGCGGAGGTGCGCCTTTGGCCGACTAATATCGGAGACGGCGTCGAGGAGATTTTGCGGCGTCGTTTCCCCAAGCTCGTGATCGCGAAAAGCCCGGAGGAAATCCACGCCGCTTTCAGCGAGTGCGATTTTTTCCTGCACGGTTCCGGCTCGGGATTCGTCGCCGAGAAACATCTCGCGCAATGGCACACGGAGACCGGGAAACCGTACGGAATTTACGCGATCAGCCTGACGAACAAACTCGGCGACGAGGCCCGCGGACTTATCAACGGCGCGCGCTTCACCTACTTCCGCGACGGGCATTCGGTCGAGTGGGCGAAGAGCGAAGGGCTGACCTGCCCGATCATGGAGTTTGCGCCGGACGGAGCTTTCGCCGTCGATCTGCGCAACGAAGCCGCAGCCACGGCGTTCCTGTCCGCGAATGGATTGGAGGAAGGGAAATTTCTCTGCGTCATTCCGCGCCTCCGTTACACGCCATACTGGAAGATTCACGGCAAGCCGATGAAACCCGAGGATGAGGTCAAGAACACGCGCAACGAAGCGATGAAGGAACACGACCACGCCCCCTTACGCGCGGCCATCACCGCGGTCATCCGCGAGACACCGCTGAAGATATTGGTCTGCCCCGAAGACCAGAGCCAGATGGCCGTGGGCAAGGAGATGCTCGTCGATCCATTGGCCGACGACGTGAAAGCCCGTGTCGTGTGGCGGGAAAAGTATTGGCTCACCGACGAAGCCGTCAGCACCTATGTGCGGTCCGCCGGGCTTTTCGGCCTGGAAATGCATAGCCCCATCATGTGCATCGGCAATGGCGTGCCTGCGATCGTCTGCCGGTTCGTCGACCAGACCTACAAGGGCCTCATGTGGCGCGACATTGGGTTGGGCGATTGGTTGTTCGACATGGACGTCGACGCGGAAGTTGCGCGCATCGTGCCAACGGTCCTTTCGCTCGCGAAAGATCCCGCAGCCGCGAAAGCGAAAGCCGCGAAAGCGTTGGAGTTTGTCCATCAGCGGCAGCGCGAGACGATGGGAGTGCTGAAAACCGCGCTCACGTAGATTGATATTTCGCGAAGTTTGTTTCGCTTGGGAGACTTCCTATCCCTAACGTCCGCCGCCTATGAAAGCACGGTGCTCGCGTCGTCCGGCGCAGTTTGTTGTTTCCCTCGCTTCCTTCGCGCTCGCCAGCGCATTTTCCTCCATGAGCTTCGCGGAAAATTCTGCTCCAACGACCGAAAAGGAGCCGGTGACCGACGACTATCACGGAGAAAAGGTCGTGGACGACTATCGCTGGCTGGAAGATGGGGCTTCGCCAAAGGTGAAAGCCTGGACCGCGAAGCAAAATGAGCACACTCGCGCGTATCTGGATCGGCTTCCGGATCGAGCGGCGGTTCAGGCGCAATTGAAGACCTGGTACGGCAGGAATCTGCCGAGCTACGGGTGGCCGGTCTCGCGTCCGGGCTGGCTCTTTGCGCTCAAATTTCAACCGCCGAAGCAACAACGCCTGCTCGTGGTGCTGGCCTCACCGGACGATCTTGCGTCGGAAAAAGTCGTGCTCGATCCGAATGAAATCGAGCCGAAAGGACGCGTGGCGATGGATTGGTATGTCCCCTCGCCGGATGGACGACTCGTCGCAGTTTGCCTTTCGGAGAACGGCAGCGAGGACGGCGCGCTTCATTTCTACGATACCCAAACTGGCCAGGCCCTGCCCGACACGATCGCGCACGTGCAATACCCGACTGCGGGCGGCAGCGCAGCGTGGGCGCCGGATGGAAAATCGATCTATTACACGCGTTTTCCGCGAGCCGGCGAACGACCTGAGGCCGACCTCAATTTCTACCAGCAGATCTACATCCACCAACTCGGTACGCCGGACACCGCCGACCCATATTCCATCGGCAAAGATTTTCCGCGCATCGCGGAAGTCGACCTCGGGACCTCGCGCGATGGCCGCTGGCTGGTGGCCTCCGTGGCCAATGGCGATGGCGGCGAGTTTGCCCATTATGTGCGCGACCTCGAACCCCACGAACGGACCGACTGGCGTCAGGTGACGCATTTCGAAGATGGCATCAAGCAGGTGGGCATCGGCCCCGACGATACCACGCTGTTTCTACGCTCGGTCAAAGACGCTCCGCGCGGAAAAATTCTCCGCCTGCCACTGGACGGCGCCGCGGCCATCCAGGACGCGACCGTCGTTGTGCCGGAGAGCGAGGCGGTGATCGAGGATTTCACGCTCACGCCTTCCTGGCTGTATGTCACCGATTTGGTGGGCGGGCCATCGCGGCTGCGGCGATTCAGTTTCGCCGGCAACGATGCGCAGGAATTGCCGATCCCCGCCAATAGCGGCGCGAGCGACGTGGTGCCGCTGCAAGACCGTCCGGATGACAGCCGCGTGCTCTTCCGCGAGACGAGTTACATTACGCCCTCCGTATGGTGCCTTTGCGATCCAGGTCACGACACTCCCGCAGGTAGCGTGCGGAAGACGGCGCTGGCGAATCTTTCGCCGGTGGATTTCAGCGACATCGAGGCCGTGCGCGAATTTGCCATCTCCAAGGACGGTACAAAAGTCCCGGTGAACATTCTCTACCGGCGGGGCACCAAGCTCGACGGCACCAATCCGACGCTTCTCACGGGTTACGGCGGTTACGGGATCAGCCTTCGTCCCGAGTTCGATTTCACGCGGCGGATTTGGTTCGATCGCGGTGGCGTGATGGCTGTCGCGAATCTCCGGGGCGGCGGTGAGTTCGGCGAGGCCTGGCATTTCGCCGGGAACCTCACGCACAAGCAGAATGTCTTCGACGATTTCGCCGCGTGCGCGAGGCATCTCATCGAGCGGGGCTACACCCGGTCCACGCGCCTCGCCGTCGAAGGCGGCAGCAATGGCGGCCTGCTCATGGGTGCGTTCCTCACTCAGCATCCCGAGCTGGCGCGCGCGGTCGTTTCCCACGTCGGCATCTACGACATGCTGCGCGTCGAACTCGATCCCAATGGCGCGTTCAACGTGACCGAATTTGGCACCGTGAAGGACGCCGCGCAATTCCAGGCTTTGTACGCTTATTCGCCCTATCATCACGTGGTCGACGGCACGAAATACCCGGCCGTGTTTTTCCTCGCGGGCGAAAATGACGGACGCGTGAACCCGGCGAACT
>Ga0206824_10203_pt1 | contig 18285 bp, 14 predicted proteins | sample Alteio_BWOrgCont_82_FD_152874 | JGI IMG/M metagenome (GOLD analysis project Ga0206824, IMG submission 152874) | Enriched cells from forest soil in Barre Woods Harvard Forest LTER site, Petersham, Massachusetts, United States -... | ecosystem: Environmental > Terrestrial > Soil > Temperate forest >...
CGCGAGCTCGCGGGCTGAAGCGGCATGAAGCGCGGCGACTTCGTCGTGCAACTCCCGGGCGAGGGATTTACGATCGCCGTGGCGCAGGCGGGCGACTCCGCATCGTAAGATACTGTAAATCAGTGGTTTACACCACAAATTTAACAGATGTGGCACGAGGATCATGTCACGCCAGTAACAGATTTCGTTGGCCACAGAGCCTTCGTCGAGGGCGTAGCTGATGGCGACCGCGGTAACCTGGCAGCCGAGATGATGCGCCGGTTCGAGCAACGAACTCCGGAAAGGCAGCACGCTGGCGCCGCCGGAACTCGTGCCTTCCGGGAAGAGGACGACGAGCACGCCGTCGTCGAGGGCCGCGCGCATTTGCTGCACCACGGCCGACACGTCGCCGCGATGGGTGCGATCGACAAAGATGGTGCCCGCGAGCCACGCGCAGTTTCCAAAGATCGGCCAGTCGCCCACTTCGCGTTTTGAGACGAAGAGGCACGGCCGCATCGCGGCGAGGAGGATGATATCGATATAGCCGAGATGGTTCGAGACCAGAAGCCCGCTCGTCGGAAGCGCGCCGAAGCTGCTGACCTCCAGATGCAAAATCTCCGCGCAACGGGAAGCGATTCGTTGCAACCATTCGGCGCGGGCGCGCCGGGTGCGTGCTTTCTTGAAGAAGGCCAAAGTGATCGCCTGAGAAAGAATCGCGCTGATGACGAAGACGAGAAAGGACACCGCACGGCCGGAAGCCCGGGAGATGGCGAGGAGTCTTTTCATTTTAGCCCAGGAAGTGGTTGCGGACCGCCGCCGGCAGCGCGCGCAGGTCTAGGAGGGTGAGGAAATCGACGGTTTTGAATTCCTGATCCAGCGCCGGCGGGCCGCAAATCTTCGCGCCGATGGACAGGTAAGCACGGAGGAGTTTTGGCACGGGCGGAAGAGCCGAAACCGGTTCCTGCCGGGTCATGCGGTAGGCGCAGATGGGTTCGGTGCGAAAGCGATCTTCGACCAAGTGCTCATGGCGCAAGGCTTCGTATGCGGCGGAGCCGATTGCGGCATCCTGTGTGGTGAGGGAGCTGCAGCCGACGAGGTAGCGCGCCTTGCGTTCGGTGGCGTAGATGGCGATGCCGCGCCACAGGAGATTCAGGACGGCGAGCTTTCGATGATCCTTGTGCACGCACGCGCGGCCGAGCTCGACCGTCTCACAGCGAATCGGTTCGAACGGTGTGAAGTCGAATTCCTGGGCGCTGTAGTAGCCGTGATTCGCGGCGGCAAGCTGGCCAGTCTGCAACCGGTAGGTGCCGACGACGGAACCCGAACGCGCATCTTCGACGAGAAGATGGTCGCAGCATTCGTCGAATTGGTCGGCATCGCGACCGCTGAGATAAGCGGTGTCGAGGCCTTCGTTGAGTTCGAGGTTGAAGACCTCGAAGCGCAGGCGTTGGGCGGCTTCGATGTCGGCAGCATCCCGGGCCAGTCGCACGGTGTAGTTCGATGCCCGGGAAATCTGCGGCCGCAGGGGATTGGGATGCGTGTTCATAGACGAACGGCACTGATCAAGCGCGAGCAGGGGAACTCGCAGCGAGCGCACCCTCGCACCCCAAGATGGCGTTCATGTGACCACTATGTTAAATCTCTGCAGAAAATGGTGGATTTTCGAGGGACTTCCCGCGCGCATCGGCATCTCAACCGCCGCTACTGATCCCATCCTTCCCATTCGTCTCATTCTTCCTATCCTAACCTAAAAACGGCTGGCGCGAGGCCGGGGCAAAACCAATGCGAATGGAATACCGAGATCCGAGTTCCCGGCCTTTCCGGCTGCGGCTACTTTTCCAAGTAGACCGAAAGCAGGGCGAGATCGGCGGGCGTCACGCCGCTAATTCGGGCGGCCTGGCCGAAAGTCGCGGGCCGGATCGCGCTCAGCTTCTGGCGCGTTTCCGCGCGCAATCCGGAAATGGCGTCGTAATCTAAATGAGCGGGCAGCCGTTTCTCCTCGCTGCGGCGGAGCTTCTCGATGGCCTGTTCCTGGCGGGCGATGTAACCGGCGTATTTTAATTCGATCTCCACGGCCTCCCACAAATCGTCGGGATATTGCTGGAGGATGGGTTCAGGCAGCAGGCCATGAGTGGCTTCGGGCCGGCGCAGCCATTGAGCGATGCGCGTGCCTTCGAAGTTGGTGGCACTAATGAAGGCGCGGAGCTGGCCGAGAGTGGCGGTCTTGGCGCTGAGCTTTTCCCAACGGAGACCGGTCACCAACCCGGCGCGATGGGCGATCGGAGTGAGGCGGAGGTCGGCGTTGTCCTGGCGGAGATGGAGGCGATGTTCGGCCCGGCTGGTGAACATGCGATAAGGCTCGGGCGTGCCTTTGGTGACCAGATCATCGATGAGGACGCCGATGTAAGCGTCGGCGCGGGTGAGGATGAGCGGAGGCTGGTCGAGAAGCTTGAGGGCCGCGTTGGCGCCGGCCATCAGCCCTTGAGCACCCGCCTCCTCGTAACCGGAGGTGCCATTGATCTGGCCGGCGAAATAGAGGTGCGGCACCCGCTTCGTTTCGAGCGTGGGGTAGAGTTGGGTGGGCGGGCAGTAGTCGTATTCCACGGCATAGCCCGGGCGCATGATCTCGGCGTTTTCGAGGCCAGGGATGCTGCGGATGAAAGCGTACTGCACCTCCATCGGCAGGCTCGTCGAAACGCCGTTCACGTAGTATTCCTCGGTATGCCGGCCCTCGGGCTCGAGGAAGACTTGGTGCGAATTCTTCTCCGCGAAGCGCACGACCTTGTCCTCGATCGAGGGGCAATAGCGTGGACCGACCCCCTCGATCCGGCCGGCATAAAGAGGCGACTTGTCGAGATTCGCCCGGATCAGGTCGTGCGTGTGGGTATTAGTCGACGTGATCCAACAGGGCAATTGTTCCATGTGGAACATTCCGTCCCGCCAGTGATTGAGCGTAAAGATGTCGTTGGGCGACTCGGTGAGCGTCTCCGGGATATAGGAAAACGGCAGCGGTGGTTCGTCGCCTTCCTGTCGCTCACACCGGCTGAAATCAATGGTCCGGCCATTGAGGCGGCAGGGGGTACCTGTCTTAAAACGGCCCACTTCGAAGCCGAGATCGCGGAGCGAATCGCTCAAGGTCGAAAAGCTGTCGCCCATCCGGCCACCGGATTGATTTTGCAGACCGACGTGCAGCAGGCCACGCATGAAGGTGCCAGTCGTGACGACGATCGCTTTGGCCATAACGCGCAAACCGAGGTTTGTCTCGAGGCCGCAGGCCTGGCCGTCTTCAGTCAGAATTTTGGTAACGTTCCCTTGCTTGAGGTCCAGGCGCGGTTGGCGTTCGAGAATCGCCTTGGCGCGAAACTGGTAGGCTTTCTTGTCGCATTGCGCGCGAGGCGAACGAACGCTGGGGCCCTTGCCCGAATTGAGCATCCGGAACTGAATGCTCGTGGCGTCGGTGTTGAGCCCCATAACGCCGCCGAGGGCGTCGATCTCGCGCACCATCTGACCTTTCGCCTGGCCACCGATTGCGGGGTTGCAAGACATCTGCCCGACCGAATCGAGATTCTGGGTGAGCATCAAAGTCTCGCACCCGAGGCGCGAAGCGGCCATGGCGGCCTCGATCCCTGCATGGCCGGCGCCGATGACAACAACGTCGTAAGCCTTTGGGTAAACGAACATGGAATGTTCCACGTGGAACAATTACGTCCCTAAAATGCCCTCCTTGGCTCGTGGCAGCAACTCGCCGATCGTCGCTTCGTAACGTTCGCCTTGCAGATTCACCGAGCAAATCCGCAGGTCGTTCGAGAACTCCGCCAGCACTTGGCGACAGGCGCCGCATGGGGTCACCGGTTGCACGGAATCCGCGACAACGGCAATCGCCTCGAAGTCACGTTCGCCCGCCGCTACCGCCGCGAATACCGCTGCACGCTCCGCACACACCGTCAGCCCAAAAGAAAGGTTCTCGACGTTACACCCACAAAAGATGCGACCGCTTCGCGTTTGCAGCGCCGCCCCTACCGCGAAATGCGAATACGGCGCATAAGCCTTCTCGCGCACAGAGCGGGCCGCGGCAATGAGCGCATCAGTATTCATAAGTAATTCAACGATAAATATTTACAAAATATCCTCAGAAAACGATCGGGCTTTTCGGTTGCATTTCGCAAGACTTTCCCGGATATCGCTTTCTGTGGTCTCCTCAAAACGCAACTATTCCGGCAAACTCCTCGCTGTCGAGGGTCTGGATGGTTCCGGCAAATCCACCCAAATCTATCTCGTCAAACGCTGGCTGGAGCTCGAAGGCTATCGCGTCTTCTTTACAGAGTGGAACTCGTCGATTCTCGTCAAGAAGTCCACTACGAAAGGCAAGAAGCGGCAACTACTGACCCCGACGACCTTTTCGCTCATCCACGCGACCGACTTCGCGGATCGCTATGAGCGACAGATTCTGCCATTGCTTCGCGCCGGCTATCTCGTGCTCTGCGATCGCTATATCTTCACCGCGCTGGCGCGCGACGCGGTGCGCGGCGTGGATCGCGATTGGGTCGAGCAACTTTATAGCTTCGCGGTTCTTCCCGATATTACCTTTTATTTCCGCGTGCCGCTGGAGTGTTCGCTGAGCCGAATCCTCGAGGGCCGCCCGGCACTGAAGTATCATGAGGCCGGCCTTGATATGGGTTGGAGTACCGATCCTTACGAAAGCTTCCGCATTTTCCAGGGGAAGGTTTTCAACGAGTACGAAGCCATGCGGGAAAAGTTCGGTTTCACCGCCATCGATGCTACCGAGGAGATTCATATTCAGCAGGCCAAAGTGCGCGATCTTATCCGGCAAAAGATAGACCTGCCCGCGTATCGCCGCCGAACGAACCCATGAAAGAGAAGATCTTCTTTGGTCGCCATCTTCCGGAAGTCCGCGAGCCGAAATTCGCCGGGAAGTTATTCGTGATCGAAGGGGCGGATGGCTCGGGACGCTCGACGCAGATCGGATTACTCAGCCAGTGGCTCGAAGCCAATGGTTATGCCGTGCGTCACATGGGATTGCGGCGTTCTAACTTAGTGAGTGAGGAGCTCGAGGAAGCGAAGCAGGGGAATGTGCTTACGCATACGACGATGTCGCTGTTTTATGCGACGGATTTTTTCGATCAGCTCGTGCATGAAATCGTTCCCGCGCTGCGCGCCGGGCTCATTGTGCTCGCGGATCGCTATATCTACACGCTCATGGCGCGCGATCTCGTGCGCGGTGCGGACCGCGCCTGGACGCGCAATCTCTATAGTCCGGCGCTCGTGCCCGATGCGGTGTTTTACTTCCGCGTCACCGCAGCGCGGCTGGTCGAGCGTAACTTTCAAAAGAACAGCACGCTGGACTATTGGGAGAGCGGCATGGATCTCGGACTTTCGCGCGACATGTTCTCGAGCTTCATGCAGTTCCAACGCCTGCTTGAAGCCGAGTTCCAGAAGATGCAGAAGGAATTCGGGTTTGAAGTGATCAATGGGAATTCGCGCGTCGATACCATTCAACGGGAGTTGCGCAAAAAGATCGGACGGCTTTTGAACATTGGTATCGTGGACCAGCAAAAACCCGCGGTAGTGGTGCCGGACGGGCCGAGCGCTGCCGGGAGTCCCGCCGCGCCTGGGACACCTGATGATCCAACGCCCGGTGATGCGCCGGTCGAGTAAGGCGGTCAGCGTGCTTTCGTGATGAAATCGGTGATCGTTTGGCGCACCGCACGATATTTAGGGATGGTGCACTCCTTTGGGATCGGCGGCTTGTTGTTGTTGGTGACTGCCTGGACGCTTCGGGCCGGCGAAACGGTGAACTCAATCGGGATGACGATGGTGTCGATCCCGGCTGGCCATTTCAAAATGGGTCAGGAAAAGCGTAACCTCGACTACGGATGGCATTGTTCCGTGGAGATCGATCAGGGCGCAGATTGGGACGAACAACCGGTCCGCGAAATCGAGATCACGAAACCCTTCGAAATGTTGGCGACGGAGGTCACCAACGCGCAGTATGAGTTATTCGAGCCGACGCATCGGAAGAAAAAGGGACCGGGTAAGTTGATCTCGCAGGAAGACGACGCGGCGGTGGTAAATATCAATTGGGACGATGCCGCGCGGTATTGCCAGTGGCTCTCACAGAAGGAAGGCCGGCACTACCGTTTACCTACGGAAGCGGAATGGGAATACGCCTGTCGGGCCGGCACCACGACGTATTACCACTACGGCGACGTGCTGCCGGACAAATACCAGCAGATGAACGCCAATTTTCTGCAGCAAATGAACCTTTATGTTCCGGACCAGAGCAAGGCGCCTCCGTACTATGCTTTCACAGACAAAATCTCGCTCCTCGAAAAGCGGCACGCGCCCAATGCCTGGAGTCTCTATGATATGGCGGGGAATGCTCAGGAGTGGTGCTTGGATTGGTATGCACCCTATGACCCTAAAGTGACCAAGGATCCGTTGGGCCGCGTCGGAAATTCACGAGTCGTTCGCGGTGGATCATTTGCCAATTGGGGACGATTGCTGAGGTCCGCCAATCGCACTTCGATGTTACCCAGCGTGCGCTCAGTGCACACCGGATTCCGTGTGGTGGCCGGTGAGGATTTGGGCGACATCGAGAAGCCGGTGGCTTTTCCGGAGTTTGCGCCGCCGAAGGAAGTGAAGGCTTACATTGATCCTTCCTATGATCCGCACACGCCGTTGTTCGTCGGCCCGGTCGACCGCGTGAAAATTCCGCCCGGTTCGACCGGACCGCTGTACTCCGCCCACAATCACGACGCCGGAGTGGCCTGCCTGCCTAATGGCGATGTCTTCGCCATTTGGTACACCACGGTGCTGGAAGGTGGCTGCGAGCTCGCCGTCGCCAGCAGTCGCTTGCAAGCAGGTTCGAAGGACTGGAGCGACGCGGGACCTTTTTTCGATACTGCCGATGGGAACGACCACGCGCCGGCCTTATTTGTGGATGGCGACACGATCTACCATTTCAATCTTACCGATAATTGGAATGGCTCCTTCGTCCGGACCTCAACGGACAACGGACACACTTGGTCGTTATTCCGTCCGTTCGCGGAGGACCGTCCTTATGCCCAGCCCAATGAATCCACGATCAAGACCCATGACGGCCGGATTCTCGCGACCCTGGACGGAGCCAACGAGGCGAGCATCGTCATGGAGAGCAAAGATGCCGGGAATCATTGGACGCGGCTCACCGACGATAGCGAAAAGACACACGATCCCGGCACGACCGGAAAAGCCATCGCCGGGATTCACACCGGGATGGTGGAACTGAAGGGTGGCACCTTGTTCGCTTTGGGGCGGATCGATAACGCTGGGCGCCTCGCGACTTATCATTATAAGTTACCCCTGAGCCTATCCGCCGATGGCGGCCGGACTTGGAGTTATAGCATCAGCGATCTGCCAGCGATCACCAGCGGTCAGCGGATGACCATGAAACGATTGAAGGAAGGGCCCATTTTGCTTTGTTCGTTTACCGATCGTCTCCTGCGGGAAAAGGCCGAGGAGGTGGGAAAGGTCGGGCTGAATACGGTGAAAGATCTGAAATCCAAGGTGCGCACGGACAGCGAGCGGGACGGACTCATCGTCTCCGACGGCAGGGGCGGAGAATTCAAAGGGTACGGCCTCTACGCCGCGCTTTCCTTCGATGAAGGCAAGACCTGGCCGGTGAAGCGTCTGGTCCTGCCGGAGAATCCTCCTGCGACCCTTCTAGGCACCGATGGCTCCGTGCAGAAGGTCGACGCCCGACATGCCGAACCCAATGGCTACCTGGCCAGCGCCCAAGGCGCCGATGGTCGCATCCATCTGATCTCGAGTCGCAATTATTACGTGTTCAATCTCGCCTGGCTGACGCAGGGGACGACCTATCAGCAGCCTCCCAAGAAGTAACATTCCTCGATTTCGATGCCCAGCCCCTCATTTCTCACCTCACAACGCCGGCACTCGGTTTTACGCGTCGTCTTCGGCGTTGTTTTGGCGACGATTTCGACGGCCTCACTTGTCGCCGAAACCGAGGATATTTTCGCCAGCGTGAAGACCCCGTGGCATGGGTTCGATCGGTATGACTTTGTGATGGATGAACAAACACTCGCCATCAAGCCGTGGGTGGCGCCCGGAGGCGAAGGCGATGGCATCCACGATCCCAAGCAAGGTCAGCGGCGTTGTGTCCTCGTGATGCCGAAAGAAGCGGCTCCGGGGCATCCGTGGTCATGGCGCGGTTGCTACTGGAATCACGAACCACAAACCGAGATCGAACTTCTCGAGCACGGGTTCTGCGTCGCTTACATCTCCGCCAACGCCACTTTAAAACCGGGCAGGGAATGGGACGCGTGGTACGCCTATCTCACCGAAAAACGCGGCCTCTCCCATAAGCCAGCCTTTATCGGCATGAGTCGGGGTGGACAATACTCTTATCTCTGGGCGACCACTCATCCCGACAAAGTCGCCTGCATCTACGCTGACAATCCTGCTTGCGATCGGGAAAGCCTGGGCCGACTGGGCGACCTCGCGGCGAATGACGTGCCCCTATTCCACGTCTGTGGCAGCATCGATCCGCTGTATCCCGATCACTCTGCGGCGATCGAGAATATCTATCAACAATTCGGAGGCCGAATCTCCGTGATGATCAAGCAAGGCTTCGGGCATCACCCGCACAGCCTGCCCAATCCGAAACCCATCGTCGATTTCATTCTCACCAGTGTCCAGGAAACGAGCGCACCAGCGCCCGGCTATCTAAACGGCAAAGTGAAAAAGACGGCCTTTTACGGCACACAGGACGTCTACGAGAATTTCCCCGACGATGGCGCGGACATCGCTTATCGCGGACCCTTCTTTACCGGATGCTATGATCGCTACCAGTTTTCGGTCCCGGGAGTGGAACCTTTCGTTACGGTCATCGCTCCGAAGACCGCAGCGGCGGGAATGCCTTGGGTTTATCGCGTGGGCTATGTCAGCCGCGATGCCAGGGTGGATCTGGCGTTGCTGGCCGAAGGATTTCACATTGTCACGGGCCCCGTTCCTTATGTAGCCAGCGGGCCGCTACCCGAGCAATGGACCGCGGTTTACCAATTCCTCGTGGAACATGGCTTCTCGCGGAAACCCGCGATGGAAGGGAGCGGCGTCGCGATCGGCGACGTTTATGCGTGGGCCGGTGCTAATCCCGACAAAGTGTCCTGCATCTACGCTGAGAATCCGATCGTGCGCCAGGAAGCATTGAATGCCCAGTGGAGTCACCGTATCGAATTGCTCGTGAAGGCGGGCGTCCCGGCCTTCCATCTTTATCGCAGCGCCGACTCGCTGCCTGGGAACGCGACCCGCGCCCTGGAGGGAAGCTTTCGGGAGCTCGGCGGCAAAATTACCGTCATGACACGGGACGCTGACAAGCCTTCTCCTGTGGCGGCGGAAGTTTGGTCATCGGCAGCCGACTTCATCGTGATCCACGCCGGAAAGTAAAGCTGAGTCGCGACGCCTGGCTTTGCAAGGTGTGATGCCCCCTGCGGAGCGGTTCAATTCGGGTGATTACCCACTGGCTCTTTCTCCGTCACTTGGATGGAAACCGGCGGCAACACCGCGCCATCGTTCAATCTGCGGAAATCTTCGATGACTGCGCTAATGCTATCCCCCAAATCACCCAGATGCCGGATCGCTACTTCCTCGGACAGCGCCGCCTCGGTGCCGTCTTCTACATTGATAACCAATTCTTTCGTCGTCGCTGACATCTGTTTACGTCGTTGATTTTCCGCCCTTTAGAAAATGAATTAGGAAGAAAACTAGCGCCACGAGGAGGACCAAGTGAATTAGCCCACCTGCGATGTGAGCAATCAGCCCGATGATCCAAATGGCAATGAGAATGAGACCAATGATTGCGAGCATATGATTGATTTAACTATGCATCGCATCTCCGCCGCTCGATGCGTGTAGCACAAACCCAAGAAGGTCGCGGCATCGTCATTTACCAACGCAATCGGCCCGACTATACCCTCTAGGGCGGACTGATGCGACCATCCAAAACAAAAAGCGGACATAGCACCCGCTTGCTCCCTTGGCGGGAACCCTCTTGGGAACAATAGCTACGAACCATCGACGGTAATCGATCACCACCCGTCCACGCCGTTAAATGACATGCAGAAGATACAAGATGAGGAGGATGAGCACGACGGTTCCCAACCCCCCGCTCGGGCCATATCCCCACCCCCGGCTGTGCGGCCACGCCGGCAAAGCGCCAATCAGCATCAGGATCAGAATAATAATAAGGATCGTAACCATGCCAACAATTCGCCGCTGCGAAGATAGGCAGCCGTATGCGCGGTGCGTTCGCGCTCGAAATTCGACGGGCGATCGCCGTCCGGCAAGAGTATGCTCGGGTCCGGTCGCTCAGTCATTGAAAGGCTGAGGGATCTGGCGGAGCACAATGTTTCACGGCTCTATTGCAAGGAGAGCAGGGCGAATCTTGGCGAGGCTACTTTGCATTCGCTTGAAACGCCGCCGGGTCCAGGCCGGCCGGTTCGCCGTCTGCGGCGCGGGCCATGGGATTGTTCGGGTCCGGGATGAAATCCGCAAAATCGAGCGGCGCGAATTCTTTGCCGTCCCAATGCATCTCGACCTTCTGCCAATCCGGACCCCCCGCGCCGGAAGGCAGTAGCTCGGCCGCCGCGCGAATGCCAGGGTTGCCGAAACGGGAGTTTTGCTCCTGCGACGAAAGCTTCTGCACATCCGCCAGCATCAGATTCTCGCCATAGTACTGGCCGGGTCCCTGGTGACCGACGGTCTTGCCGCCAATGTTATTGGTCTCAACCAGATGGCGCTCGGTGGGGCCGATGCGCGTAAAGTAGACGTTGTTATCCGAGTGCAAGGCCGCCAGCGGGCTCACACGAAAGAATGAGTTGTAAGTCTTCGCGGGAATCGTATCGCAGATGATGTTGTGGGAGATGTTTACCGCGCGAGTGGGCTCATACTGCAATACCGTGAGGGCGCGGATGAAGTTATTGTAAAAGACGCAATGGCGCACCGTAATATCGGGACAGCGCAGGGCGGTGAATGCTTCACCCATGCCATTGATCATCACGTCATTTTCGAACAGTAGCTTCTCGGTATCCACCACGGCGACGAAAGCCGGGACATAACCATTCGATTCACGGCCATCGTGGAAACACCGCCGAATCACCAGATTCGAGCCGCCACTGATTTGGATGATCGGGGCAAGATCCGGAGCGTAGCGGTAGTGATGAAAGTGCAACCCATCGATTTGGATGTAGTGCTTGCCGTGAAGTCGGAAAGCCGTGGAACGGAAACGACCGCTGCCGTCCATCCAGACGGTTTCGCCCGGTGCGGAACGAAAGACGATCGGCGCGCCTTCAGTGCCCGAGGAGCGGACGACGACGGTTTCCTCATAAGTGCCGGCGTGAATGAGCACGGTATCTCCCGCCCGGGCGAGTTCGGCGGCGTGATTGATCGTGCGGAACGCGTCCGCCGCAGAAAGCCCGCTGTGCTGATCATCGCCAGCGGTGGCCACGTGGAACGTGTGTGTGGCCGCCGGACTTGCGGCAGTCTGGAAGGTCTTGGGTTCGACTGTTTGCAGGGATTCCGCAGCGGGTGAGCTGATGGCGTAAGGCGAAAAGACCAGTTCACCGTCGGGCTTGGGCGATGCGACTCGGTAGTAGTATTTCGTGCCCGGCTTGAGATTCGTGAGACTAACGGTGTGGAAAACTCCGGTGGCGGAAGTGACCTTGTTCGGGCAGCTCGCATCCTCTCCCCATTCGAGGATGGTCTCGGCGGGCTTGGTCGGGGAGGACCATTCCAGGGTGGCAGTCGCCGCGCCCGCATCGTGCAGAGCCAGATCCTCGATGGGTAGGGCCCGGTTTACGTGGAGCCGGAGAAACGGACCGATGGCCGAAGAATCCGGTCCGCGGCCCAGCAAAGGCGAATCTGTGCGCAGGGCAAAATCCGCGCGCTCGGGTTCGGCATCGCGATAACCTGCGGCGCCGGAAAGTGAACTCGGATCGAGATTGCTGGCGCTTTGCCAAGCCGCGAGCGAGTCGTAGCTCTTGCCCGCGGCAGCTACCAAAACGGACGACGCTCCGTCCGGAGGAAAGGCATTTGCATCCGACCAGAGGCCGGCGAGCGAGGCGGTGTCGCACGCGAGGCGCGGGCCGTCACACGAATCGAAGACATTCGCGGTCACCGTGGCAGGCGCACAATTCGCGAGCCGCAGACCGGCGCCGTGACAATGCCGGATGAGATTGTGCGTGAAAGTCAGGCCCTTCACCGCGGCAACGGACACGCCATCGCCATCGCACCCCGTGATAACCACATTCTCGATCTGCAGGGCTTCCCCGTTTTTTGCTTCGATTCCTGCATGAGCGAAATCGTGGATGACAAAGCCCTTCACGACGATGTGCGATCGCCCCGACAAGTCGACACCCGCCGGCAGATTGTGGCCGCCATCGAGGACGACGCGATCCTGTCCGCGCCGCAGAAAGCGAATCGGTTTCTCCGCGGTGCCGGATTGCGCGGGCGCCAGGTTTTCATGATATTCGCCCGCGGTCACGTAGATCGTATCTCCAGGCCGAGCGACTTTGGCGGCATGAGAAAGTGTGTGCCACGCCCTTTTCAAGGACGAGCCCGTGGCCGAATCATCACCGTTGGGTGAGACGAAAAACACCGCGGCCGCATTGGCTCCAGTCGCCTCCGCTTGCAGCCGGAAATCATAATTCAATGGGTCGGCATAAGTCTGCTGCGCTTTCTCGCCTTGGTAATCCCGAAGCAACAAGTTTGTTTCATCCGGCGGTTGGTAATAGTAAGCGCCGTTTCCGACCGCGGCATTGCGATGCTGGTCGGACTTATTGTCGGACGAGCCTTTGATCATGATACCGGCATTAATGGCGATGTTATCTTCCATGATCCCGTGCGGCGACAGATCCTGGTTCGAAGAGCCCCCGTAGAAGGTGATATCGCCCGTGCTCGAGCCCTGACTCCAAAAGGATTCCACGATGTTACGCCGAAACGTCGTCTCCGAGACACCCCAGCCGAGGATGTTGTTCCCCACCACTTGAAAGCGCGACACATTGCCCAGGGCCTGGCAGTCCTCGACCAGGCAATGGTTGGGTGTGAGCAGAAAGAATCCGCCACTGTTGAGGAATGACCGGCAACGCCGCACGGTCACGCGCTCGCCATTGACCACCGCCAGCCCCCAGCGATTGCGTGAACCCGGTTCCGGCGGAAAATCCCGGGACTGATAGCCGGTGAAGGACAATCCATCGACGACCACATCGTGCACGGTGCGCGCGCCCTTGGGAGCGATGAGGAGGATGCCGAAGCCGTTGGTCACCGAGATGGCCAGCGCACGGGAATCCGGCGGCGCCGAGTCCGACGTGTGCACGTAGACGCGGCCCGAGGCGTCATCCTGATAGTAACTGGCATTCATCTGATCCACGTCCCCGATGGAGGACAACGGCTCGTAGAGCCGGCAAGTGCCGCGCTCGGCGACGCCTTCGATTCGTTGCTTAAATTCCGCGACATAGGTGCGCCGTGTCCCGTCCGCCGGTCGGAAAGACGGTGCATCCACGTCACCGCGCAGCAGCACCGTACCGGGTCTTTGCGCTCGAATGGTGATCGGCGCCTCGGGTGTGCCGGAGATACTCGCGGTGACGGATTCGAAATACGTCCCGGGAAGGACGGCGAGCGTGTCGCCGGGCTTTAGCGCAGCGACGCCTTTGCCGACCGTGGCGAACGCCGTTTTTTCAGACTGCCCGTCGGCAGTATCATTGCCGCTGCGGGCGGTGAAGTATTCGGCGGCCTGCAAGCTGGCGCCGAGAGTGAGGAGGATGAGGAGGGATTTCATGGCGGGCTGGAATGAAGGGGGATGTGTCCGCGCAGCTCCGAATCGCGACTAGAATCCGTAAGGCGATCGGCAAGCCGCCACCTCACGCTGTCTCAACTCGCGTCTGCTCCCGGATTAATCCCGGAAGCACATTCGCCAAAGGAAGTATTTGTGACCGTCTGGTTCGTGTGAGCGCGATGAGGCCGCCGTTCCGGATTACCTCGTAAAAAAAGCGACAGTCATCTGTTCCAACTGTTGCACAATGGAACATCCTCGAACAGGCGAGCCGACGAGGACCAAAATCTTAAGTCGCTCGATCCTAATGACTTGGGCATTCCGACTCCGATTGGCACGCAGCCTGTTATGCCGGGAGGACTTCGGACCAAAGCCGTTGCCCGTTCACGCGGCTCCCCTGTCCTGCCATCCACCGTTTCACTATGATCAAAGTTCCGCCTGTCCTTTCAACGCTCATCCTGTTGGCTTGCCTCGCCACGACCGCCGTAGCGGGAGATATTACCATGGGATTCATTTACGTGGGGCCGAAAGACGACTACGGCTACAATCAGGCCCACGCCGCCGGAAAGGAAGGCGTCTCGAAACTGCCGGGCGTGAAAACGGTTGAGGAAGCGCAAGTGCCGGAGACGACCGCGGTCCAGGAGACCATGCGGAACATGATCGGGATCGACGGCGCGACGGTGCTCTTTCCCACTTCCTTCGGTTATTTCGATCCGCACATTTTGAAGGTCGCGAAGCAATATCCCAAAGTCCAATTTCTGCATTGCGGCGGCCTCTATACCGAGGGCAAGCATCCGAAGAATGTCGGGAGTTACTTCGGTTACATCGACGAGGCGCAATATGTCGCCGGTATCGTGGCCGCACATTCCTCCAAGACGGGCAAGCTCGGTTTCATCGCCGCGAAACCGATTCCGCAAGTCTTGCGCAATATCAATTCGTTCACCCTCGGCGCGCGCAGCATCAAGCCCTCGATCACCGTGCAGGTCGTCTTCACGGGAGATTGGGCCATGCCGGTGAAAGAAGCGGAATCGGCCAACAGTCTGATCGATCAAGGAGTGGATGTGCTGACCTGTCACGTCGACAGTCCCAAGGTGGTCGTGCAGACTGCGGAGAAGCGCGGCATTTATGTCTGCGGCTATCATGCAAACCAAGCAAGCATCGCGCCGAAAGGCTATCTCACCGGCGCCGAATGGGACTGGACGAGCGTCTATTCGATGTATGCCAAGCTCCTCCAGGAAGGGAAGAAACTCAGCGACGGCGGCATCCCGCACGTCGTTCGGGGCGGGATCAAGGAAGGCTTCGTGAAAATCTCGCCTTACGGGCCGGCGGTGAGCGACGAAGCGAAGAAGGATGCCGATGCCGCGCTGGCGAAGTTCAAGGAAGGCACCATGATCATCTACAAAGGCGAGATCAAAGATAACACTGGCAAGGTCGTGATTCCTGCCGGCACGGAACAGAAACAGCAGGACCCCGAACTCGAGCGCATGAACTATCTCGTCGAAGGTGTCATCGGTAGCGTGAAGTAACTCGGCCGGGAGTTACTTTTGCCCACGCGTATGGAACCCAACGGCGCCGAAGGCGACGCGGCCCATCTTGCAAGTGTGGCCCTGGCGGAAGCTCCAGCCCGCCGGTTTTCGGGAATTCGTTGGCGGTCGAAGCTCGAATCCGTGGTGATTCCGTTGGGCGTGATCATCGTCTCGATGATCCTCTTCGGCATCTTCGTCGCGTGGCAAGGCGCCGAACCGCTGGCCGTTTTTGCCTCCATCAAAAAGGGCGCGTTTGGGTCGTGGTTTTCGTTTCAAAACACGCTCGTGCGCGCCGCGCCGCTCATGCTCTGCGCGCTCTGCACGGCGATCCCGCTGCGGCTTGGTTTGGTCGTCATCGGCAACGAAGGTGCACTGGTCATCGGAGGTTTGTGCGCCACGGCGGCCGGTCTGCAATGCCAGGATGCTTCGGCCTCCACGGTACACATCGTCATGGCCGCCACGGGAATGTTCGCGGGTGGGCTGTGGATCATGATCGTTGGCGCGCTCAAGCAGTATCGCGGGGTAAATGAGACGATCAGCAGTCTGCTCCTCAATTACGTGGCCATCGCGGTGCTGAATCAGGCCGTGAACTCGTGGATGAAAGATCCCGATAGTCTGAACAAGCCTTCGAGTTTCCCGATCCCGGACGAAAAGATGTTCCAGCCATTTGGCGACACGCAGATCCATTGGGGGCTCGTCTTCGGCATTATCTACTGTCTCTGCGCGTGGTTCCTCATTCAGAAGACCACCTTCGGATTTCAAATCCGCACGGTCGGCGCCAACGTGCGCGCGGCGCGGCTTGCGGGCCTCGCCGTGGGGCCGCTCACGCTGCTGACTTGCTTTATCGCCGGAGCCGCACCGGGGCTGGCCGGCATGGTCGAAGTCGCCGCGGTGCAAGGCCGGGCCAATGAATCGCTGAACGCGTGGTACGGCTACAGCGGCATCCTCGTGGCCTTTCTCGCCCGGCAAAATGCGCTGGCTTGTATCTTTATGTCGGTATTGCTTGGGGGCTTGCTGGCAAGCGGTGGCATTCTCCAGCGCGCGCATCATCTGCCCGACGCGACGATCGTCGTCTTTCAAGGGATCGTCTTCCTGACCATTCTTTACAGCGAGAGCCTTTACGGACGGTTTAAATTCTTTCAGGAGGCGCGCGAATGAGTGGCGGCGCTCTCTGGAGTGTGGCTCTGGCGGTTTTCGCGGGCGCGATCCGTGGCGGCACGCCGTTCCTTTTCGTGAGCGCGGGGGAATGCCTCACGGAAAAGAGCGGTAAGATCAATCTCGGCCTCGAAGGCGTGCTCCTCATGGGGGCGATGAGCGGCTACGCCATCAGTTACAAGACCGGCTCACCATGGGTGGGCCTCCTGGCGGCCGGCGGCGCCGGGCTGGTGCTCGGCTTCATCCACGCGTGGCTCGCGCAACAGCCGAAGGTCAATGACATCGCCGCGGGCATTGCCATGATCATTTTCGGCAGCGGGCTGGCTTTCTTCCTCGGCAAACCGTTCATCCAACCGTTGGCTCCGCAATTGCCGGGCTGGGAATTTGGCGCGTGGAGCAGCAATCCCGCGGCCCGCTCCGCGCTGCGTATCTGCCCCCTCTTTTTCGTCGGTGTCTTCGTCGTGTTCGCCATGAATTGGTTCTTCAACGCGACCCGCTGGGGGCTCTTCGTCCGCGCCGTGGGCGACAAGCCGGATGCCGCGCGAGCGATGGGCATTTCCGTGTGGGGAGTGCGCACGCTCAGTATCATGGCCGGGAGTTGCCTGGCCGGTGTCGGCGGCGCGTATCTCTCGCTCTTTTATCCGGGAAGCTGGACGGAACGTGTCTCGGGCGGGCAGGGCATGATCGCCGTGGCGCTCGTCATTTTCGGACATTGGAACCCGGTGCAATGCCTGTGGGCCTCGCTGCTCTTTGGCGGCGCCCAGGCGCTCGGTCCGGCCCTGCAATCGGTCGGTGTGAGTAGTTACTACTATCTCTTTAATGCCTCGCCTTACATCCTCACCTTACTCGTGATGATTGTAACTTGCAGCACGCGAAAACAACTTGCCGGCCAACCCGGCGCACTTGGCACCGGTCAATGATCGCGCCCACCTTTCACCGATGCTAGCCAACGTCCGTCACGAACCGCCCCCGCTGGAATTGGTGAATGTCACCAAACGTTTCGGCTCGTTCGTCGCGAACGAAAAGGTGTCGTTCAAAGTCGAGCCGGGCACGTTTCACGCATTGCTCGGGGAGAATGGCGCGGGCAAGAGCACCATCGTGAAGTGCATCATGGGCTATCACGCGGCCGATGAAGGCGACATCATCGTCGACGGCGCGTCGCGTAATATTCGCAGCCCCTACGACGCGCACCAGCTCGGCATCGGCATGGTCTACCAGCACTTCACGGTGGTGCCGGCGATGACGGTTGCGGAGAATCTGCTGCTCGCGCGGCCCGATCTCCCGAGCATCATCAACTGGAAAGCGGAGCATCAGCGCCTCGTCGCGTTTCTCGAGACTGCCCCGTTCCAGGTGCCGGTCAACGCGCGTATCTCCGACCTCGCCGCGGGGCAGAAGCAGAAAGTCGAGATTCTCAAGCAACTCTATCTCCACAGCAAACTGCTCATCCTCGACGAACCGACCTCGGTGCTCACTCCACAGGAGGCCGACGAAGTGCTCGGCCTGCTCCGGCGCATGGTCGACGCCCGCCAGCTCAGCGTGCTCCTCATCACGCACAAATTTCGCGAGGTCACGGCGTATTGCGATGAGATCACCGTCCTCCGCAAAGGTCGCGTCGCCGGTTCCGGCAAAGTAAAGGAGATGACCGTGCCCGGCATGGCCGCGCTGATGATGGGCGAACAGCGGCAAGGAAAGACCATCGAGAAAGCCGCGCAAACCCCGGGCGCGGTGCTGCTGGAAATCAAGGAGCTGCGGGCGCGGCGCGACAATGGCGCCGAAGGG
>Ga0206824_10103_pt1 | contig 18206 bp, 14 predicted proteins | sample Alteio_BWOrgCont_82_FD_152874 | JGI IMG/M metagenome (GOLD analysis project Ga0206824, IMG submission 152874) | Enriched cells from forest soil in Barre Woods Harvard Forest LTER site, Petersham, Massachusetts, United States -... | ecosystem: Environmental > Terrestrial > Soil > Temperate forest >...
CGTCGCGAGTCAATTCGCCATTCGCATCCTTGTTTGCCCGCCGCAACAATCGCTCGAAATATCTCGCTTGATCCTCGGGGATCTCACTTGGAGAGATTTTACCATCCCCGTTCTTATCCAGTCGTTGAAAAACAGCGTCAATGTCCGGCGCGGCGTCCTCTGCCGCAGACTTCGATCCGTCAATGGCCACCGCGAGGAGGGCCATGCCGAGAAATGCGATTTGAATTTGTTTCATTTCACTCCACCATGTAAACGAGGACGGAATGGAGACGAACTCTTCAATTGAACCCTGGCGGTCCGGAAAGGTTTCGCTTGGCAGGAAACTGGTGGCTGGGATCGAGTCTTCGAACCCCCAGTTTGCAGAAGCGCTGTGGGCTGTCCAAAGCGACCGACCACAGCCACCCGACGACGATCTATCGATCGCCCTCGCTCAATTGAAAGCTGACGGATAAGACACCCTTTTTATCAGGCACCAGATAGAAGCCGCTGGGTCGCAGATACTTTTTGATCACTTCGAACGAAGGAAGCTTTTTGAAGTCGATACCGTCAATAAATTGCGTGTCTGCATTCTTCAACATGTCGTAGACAGCCTCCAACTGGGCATCTGATCGCTGGTATGCGACCATCGACGTCTTGGCGGGAAAGTGCTTTGCAACATTGCGATAGGCTGGAGAATCCACAAGCGACGGCTGTCTTTCCGTACGAAGCATCCCTTCCAGCGCCGGGACATCATTCGTGATGACCAGTTGCCCGGATGTCACCGCAAAACAAAGGCTGTCTTCACCCACTTCATAGATGGTTTCACCGTTGAATTCGCGCGTCTCCAGTGGTGAATCTTCGGATTTTGCAACTTTGGAGAGGATCTTCTTCACCTTTGCCTCATCCTTAACCTCCAATGCAATCAGGACTTGCTGAGTAATCGACGTGTCATCTTGCGTATCGAGCCTCTGAATAATGTGGAATCTTCCATCCAACGAATCGATGATGTCTTTCTTGGGATGGATCCCGAACCAGTTGTCGGAATTGGCAATCTGGTCCATCCGTTTGGCGAGTTCACCCCTGCCCAAGTACGTGTCCATCAAGCCTTCAACCGTCTGATAGGCCTTTGCGAAATTCCAATTGAGCCCCATATAGGCGCCGACGTCAGCCGAGACCCATTTGGGAGGGGTCAATTCAGTGGCAGGGAATAGAAATACGTTGAGCACGCCCGTGGGCTGTTCCGCATACAAAAACGACTTCGATACGGCATCGAAATCGCCGGATCCGCCGAACGAGGCGCCACCAAATCCCTTCAACTTGTCGATACCCAGGATGGGGATCACCACGAGTGCCATCCCAGCTCCCGACTGCGGTGAAAGGGTCTGAACGATATTCACGCCTGCCTGAATCAGACCAATCGGATTGAGAAACCAGACCACGGACGGTTCTCCCGAATCGTCGTGACACTGATCCTGGATGTATTTGAAGACGGCATTGTTGGCCAGAGTATCGTCGTTCTTGCCATCCCAGCGTTCGATGACCTTCTTAAGGGCCGTCACTTCAGTGGAGAACACCAGAGACTTTTCATTATTAAAGTAGGCCAGTGTTTTGAACGGGTTCCCCTGCTGGTGATTCTTGAAGGTATAGACATGGATTTTGATGTCGTCAACTTCCTCGATCGAATGCTCCGCGAGGTCGCCGTCCAACGCGTCATGCATCTTCTTCAACAGCTTTTCAACAGTGTCATTGCCGTCCCCGTAATCCATCAGCAATAGCGGTGCGAGTTTTCTTTCGCTTGCATGGAGCAAAGCAAACGTGATTTCACCCTGCGGCAGCGCCAGCAATTCGCTAATCGAGACGCCGATATCATCTCGCCACTGTTCCGAGAATTCACCAATTTTGGCGGTGACATCGTCGAGAAATGGCTTCAGTTCCTTGTCGTTCAGAAGCGCCCCCGATAAGGACTTTTCGAATTGCTCTTTGGCCTCTCGAACGCTGGGAACCGTCAAGAAGATCAGCGTATCTTTGGGAAGCAGTTCCGCTCCCTTTGCCTTGTCGTCCGCAGAGGCCGTGTTCCAACCAACCGCTGCCTGCACGAGCCCGCACATGACAAGGGTCGTTGTGAGCCACATTCGTTTCATGAGTGTTTCCAGTCCGTTATCCAACGATTCGGGGAATGCGACATTTCCGACGTACCGTCGGTTGAGGGGCGATGTCGCAACAGAAGGGGGGAAGACATCTATATTGCTCGAGGCCAAGAATGAGGCATTTATCTATTCTGCTCCCGTGATCAAATGTCTCACTTTCGGCTGAGCGGAGTCTAGCGAAAGTACCCGACCAGACAGATTTCGGTTTCGTCGTTGCCAGAATTCACTCGGCGGCGCCGGGATGTTTACGACGGGGAGGATCCAGGTAACGAAATCCCGAATTCGGATTATTGCGATCAAAGGCAAACGCTTCGTGATTATCCAGGAACAGCTTCAGGTAGGGCGATGGAATGGCGAATCCCAAACCTTCCGCAAACAGAAGTTTCATATTCGTCACACCGATAACCTCGCCGCGGGCATTAAACAGCGGACCACCGCTATTTCCCGGGTTGATTTCTGCAGTCGTCTGAATATAGACCTGCCCTTTGAAGTTTCTGTTTTTCGTCCCGATGATGCCTTGTGAGACCGACCGTTCCAGCCCCAGCGGATTGCCAATCGCAAACACCTCTTCACCCTCTTGAAGGTCATCTTCCGCAGCAAGAAAGACCGGCTTGAAGGCCAGATCTTTTTGAGCAGGAATCTGCAAAAGCGCGAGGTCGAAGAATGGATTGAGTGCCACAATGCGCACATCGTCGACACGGCGACGATTGAATTCGCCATCGGCGCCCCGATGGTAAAGCGTCACGGCAATCCGAGTCTCCTTTTCGACAACGTGATAATTCGTCACGCAAAAGCCACTTTCGTTGACAATGAATCCCGAGCCAAGTCCGCTGGGTGTCTGCACCAGCACAACTCCCTCGCCAAACTTCTCGGTCAACTCCTTGACGCTTCGTCGCGGAAGTTGCGCCGTACGATAAAGCTGGTGCTTCTTTTCCTGCACCGGTGCGTTGGCTGATTCCTGCGACGCTCTGCGCGATTTGATTTGCGACAACGGAACCTTGATGACATCGACTCCGATATCAACTAACAACACATCGCCCTGCTGTTTCAGCACATCCCCCTCAAGCTTGTGGCCCGTCTTCAACTCAAAGAATTCCGCCCGTGCGGGGTTCAAGTTCATGAGCAGTATCAACAAGCCGATTCCGAACAAACCCGGCAGCTTCCGATCACTGACCGGATCGAGGCGTAAAAATCTCATATTGAGTTCTTGCTCCAGAGGGCGAATCGAGTAACGCGATGTCAACAACAGACTGATGTCGACACCTCAGTTATTTTCCATAGTTTGCGTGACAGTCCGCACAAGACTTGTTGACTTTGTCCATTGCGTCTTTGAACTTCTTCAGGTTCTGATCTTTCACCGCTCCCGTCGCCTCTTGGGCTCCTTCGATAAGCAACTTGGCAAACTGCTGGTACTCGGGTTCTTCGGCACTGACATATCCCTCCGTAGTCACGACTTTGCCCAGAGTGGAAATCAACGCCGCTTCGTGCAGGATGGAATCGGTTTCGCTCTTGAGTTTCGCATCATTGACGATGTTGTCCTTCATCCAGTTCTTTGCCTTTTCGATCCGTTTCATCAGCCCGCTGCGACTGGCAACGTCACCGAATGGACGTTTGGGTTCAGGCTTGGCCGCATCGGGGGGAACCGTGCCGCTGAACACAGATTGCATTTTTTCAAAGGCGGTCTTTGATTTGTCGTAATTGTCCTTCCCCAAGCCGCTTGCGGCTTGCGACAAATCGTAACCAAAATTCCGAATATACGGGGCATTGGCCTTCCAATTCACGTCGCTGCCGTTTTCGATGACGATCCCGGCCAGCGCCGCCATCACGGCGCCTTCAAAAGCGATATCCTTGTAATTGCCGTTGTAGGTTCCGACCGCACCCAAATGGCTGGTCAATCGATTTCGAATTCTTTTCACTTCGTCCTGCAGCATGTCAACGGAAATATAATCGCCCCAGGCGGCCCCACCACTGGCCTTGGGCGGCGCTGCGACTTCAGGTTTCATATCATCATTGGCCGCGACCGCCGGCCCGGGAGCTGCCGGATTTGCCCCAGCCGCCACTGCGCTGTTTTGAGCGACCTCCAGCGGATTGTCGAATCAGACGACATCCAGAGGGATTTCACTTTCCTTCCGTTTGGGTCTCCCCTTTTCCACGTGATCGTCCGCGGCAACTCGTTCCACCTTTGGCGCAGACTTGGGCTGAGGACTTGATTCAGCCTGCGTAGGCTTTTGAGGAGCCCCTCCCCCGCACCCCGGAATCATGGTTCCAATGGCTATCCCCGCCACGAGTGACGTGACCGCGACTGCACCTTGTCTGATCGAGGTCGACAATCTGCAACGGCTGGTGTTTCCGAAACTCAACATGCTCGCGTCTCCTTCGGTGGCAGCCATCCTCTTGCGAATGTTTTGGAGCCGACAACCAGAATTACCGGGCACAATTCCCAAGCGTCAATTATGCTTGTACCACGCCGCCGCCGCAATTCCCGTCTCAATTTCCCGAGTTTTCTTCCAGACGACAGCGATGAGATTGAGAATGAGGGAGTGAGGAGCAGCGATCGATCAGGTTACCGACTCGGTCGAAGCACGGGGCAGCTTGACTGCAGTGTTTTATGTTAGCAACACACGAATCAACACATGGCAATATGCGGTGTTTGCGCGAAATTTGACGGCGATCCCTTGTGCCGGAACGGCTGACCTATTATTTCGTAGCTCGCAGACCTGTTTCGACGGATCGAATTTCGCCTGCATGTTCCGTTGAATACACTTGATGATGCAGGGTCGAGGATCTACGCTTTTGCTGAAGGAGATTTGTTCGAATGTTCTCAGTTCGACGCAGTCCCTTCCGGGGTTTCCAGTCAGAATGAACTGCCGACGTTATGAAAACCGGAAGTTCATTCGAGAGAAGGAGTTGAGCATGAATCGATTGGTGGCATGTTTTAGTGTTGGACTTGCTGTCCTGACATCAGCGGCGTTTGGCGCCGGCGCACAGACTCGGTCGTCGGAGGTTTCTCTGGGCACACCAACATTACTAGGAGCCCCGCAGGCTCCCGATCTGCCGATGCCGACACCTTTGTCTACAGTACCGGCGTCGCCGATTCCGGAAACTCAGTACAGTGGTCCCGCGAATCAACTACCGGTAGTTACTGTCGGTGCGGTGGAGCTTTTCCAATGTGTGAAGTATAGAGACAGCCGGAAGATTGCCCCTTGTGCCGTCCCGGTCATTGTCCAGGTTCCTGATCCCTGTACGCCGAAGGATCGTTGTTGCTGCACACCTCGTCCGTGTGTGAACGTAGAAATCTGTGTCCCGAATTGTGGCTGTCCGACAGTCTGTGTCACCCGCTGCGGGAACAAGACGCGCTACGATTACGGCAAGTATGCGATCGACATCGTGTCTCGAAACGGTCGAGTGATTGTCGACTACGACAACTGAAATCACACTTGTCTGATTCGAGTAACATTGAAAACACAAACGAGTCGGCCTCGCGCACCAACGTGAGGCCGACTGTTTTTTCGTCACGACCGTCAAACTAGAATTGCCGGGCTGAATTGGGATTTGGGAATCACAACCGGAGAACTTTTGAAGGTTCAAAGACATAGACATAAGGATTCTCATGCGGATTGACGAGCGTCGACCGCGGCGCCGTCCGTATCTGCATTGTTGCCCCGGCAGCCTGCATGTGTGCGAAAGCCAATTGCTGCCAGGCAGATCCGTATGCCCATTCACTCCATCCATATCGCGGATCGGGAGCACCCACCAACACTAGCGGGGGGGCTCCTTCCGGGGAGACTTCAATCGCTGTCACCCACCACACACGGTTTCCCGCGACCAGGACTTGCTCGATTTTTTCCAGCTCGTCGCGGATCGCCACAGGCGGGGGCAAAGGCATCACACGACCGATCAGTTCCCGATAACCAAGATGGCGGCGGTCGCGATTGACGTCTGGCAGATTCATCCATTCTGCCGAGCCGTGGTAATAATGATCGAACGAGATCCCGATGTACCAAGGCGTGACGACGACCAGATCGCCTTCGCGGACGACTCTTCCCAGGTCGTGTGCAATCGAATCAATCGTGGTCATTTGGTAGCGGACGCGAGGAGCGACATCACGAAAGATCAGCACGCAAGCCACGATCCCAATGCCTGCGATCAAAAATTGACGTTGAGGTTGCCAACGTGACCACAATTCCGTACCGAGTTCCGCAGTCAGGGCCAGAATTGTCAACCAGGGCAAGTGGTACCAGTATTGAGTCGAGACCCCCAACATCAGCAAATAGGACCAGACGGCAGTCGTTCCAAGCAGAAAGAAGAGCGGCACGAACAGCGCCAAGTTCTGACTGTCGACCGTCTGTTCCAGCGAATTGCCAGGTCGCACAATGAGACGATGCAGCGGAATCAGCAGGCCAATCAGGACCAGCGCGCGGCCAAGGACGGCTCGCGTGGTGCCACCCCAGAGGTACGCCTCGTTGAAAACGAGCATGGGTCCCGTCCAACTGACCTGACCGAAAAGTGACTTGGCGACGGACATCCCCGGGAAGACATACAGGACGTACGGGATCATACTGGTCGCCGCCAACATTCCGACGAGCGCAAACCCCAGGCAACTGCGATACCGACTGCGGTACAACGCGACGAATCCGCAGGCGATGAAAGTCGCAGCCAGCAGCGAGCAGTTGGTAAAGGAAGACTGTACCGCGAGCAATGCGGCCAGTGTCAGGCCGAACCATTGAAAGACGGTCGGTTTTTCCAACGTCCGCCAGGCAGTGCCGATCAAGATCAGCAGCGTGATGATACCCAGGCCATAACCGCGGACCTCGCCGCCAAAAACGATCAAACTTGGGTCGAGTCCCAGCAACACCATCATCCACCAGGGAAATGCCACGCCGAATTGCCGCGCCGTCCACCACATGGCAGGGATCACGGCGATGCCGATCAGCGTTCCCAGCAACCGCACAGATTCATCGCTGTTGCCGAAGAGAGCGATCCAGGTTCGCAGAATGACCTGCCAGCATATAGGAAACGAGTCGTTCGTGAGCGCAAAGAACAATTCGCTGGAGGAGAAATTCGCCATGTCGACGCTATGGACTTCGTCGCGCCATAACCCACCCGCATAGGAATAGGCCAGACAGCGCGGCACAATCAGCGCGACGATGATCAGCAACCTCGCGATGAACCGCCAATCGCGGCGACCGGCGACTGTCGAAATGACTGCGGGTTCAGTCACAGTAATCTTCAAACGGTGATACTCAATACGGAGAGTGTGGAAAGTCGATCGCGGGCTTGGGCAAAGTTTGCTAACTCGGCATGGCGCACAGGTATAAGTTCAGAATGTCATGACGGTCAAGAGCATCTTTCTGCGTCACCACCGTGTGTTATGCCGGCGGGTCACCTGGATGGGTTAATGGCCTGTATCCTTCAAAAACGCACTTGACGAAGAACCGGATATCAAAGACGCTCACGAAGGGAGTTGTGCGCTGGACGATTAGTAGGTCGGATGAGCGCAATTCGGGCGGGTCGACAGTTGCGGCGGCATCCCACGAGGACGCGTGATCGACAGATGACATCGAAGGTCAAATGGTGTTCAAAGTTCCTTTCAACAAACCGTTCATCGCCGGCAGGGAGCTTTACTACGTCGCTCAGGCGGTAACGTTCGGCAATCTTGCCGGGGATGGCGCCTTCACCCAGAAGTGTTGCCGGTTGATGGAAGACCGGTTTCAGATCCCGCGGATTCTGCTGACTCCGTCCTGCACGGCGGCGCTCGAAATGGCCGCGATGTTGTGTGAAATCAGCCCAGGCGATGAAGTCATCATGCCGTCTTACACCTTCGTCTCGACAGCGAATGCCTTTGTGCGACTGGGCGCCACGCCGGTATTTGTCGATATTCGGCCAGACACGCTCAATCTCGATGAAACTTTGATCGAGCGCGCGGTGACTGGCCGTACGAGAGCGATCGTTCCCGTCCACTATGCCGGCGTTCCATGCGAAATGGACGGCATTCTGGCGGTGGCTCGACGTCATGGATTGCGAGTGATCGAGGATGCCGCACAGGCCGTGAATTCATATTTCAGCGGCAAGGCGATGGGTTCGTTGGGAGATCTTGGCACGTACAGCTTCCACGAAACGAAGAATTTCAATTGCGGCGAAGGCGGGGCTCTGTGTATCAACGATCCGCAGCTTGTCGAACGAGCCGAGATTATCCGCGACAAGGGGACCAATCGACGGCAGTTCTTCCGCGGACAAGTGGACAAATACACTTGGGTTGACGTCGGATCGTCCTATGTCCCCAGCGAAATCGCGAGCGCTTTTCTGTTTGGCCAACTGGAACAAATGGATGCGATTACCGAGCGCCGGTGGCACCTGTACGATTCCTACCGGAGCCGATTGGCGTTTCTCGAAGACGAAGAATTACTCCGCCTGCCACAGATTCCAAAGGAATGTGACAGCAACTTCCACCTCTTCTACGTTCTGCTTCCAAACGTTGCGATACGCGATGCCTTGATGAAGCATCTCCGTTCGCAGGGCATCCTGGCGGTGTTCCACTATGTTCCGCTGCACACTTCGCCGATGGGGCTGAAGCTGGGGGGCGGCCAGGGAAGTCTTCCGGTCACCGAGAACTTGTCTCAACGGCTACTGCGACTGCCGTTGTATAACGATCTGACCGACGACGAGCAGGATCAGATTGTCACAGCGATTTCCGAGTTCCTCCATCAGTACTGTCAGGCTTTCCTTCCATCGAAGGCCGCCTAGGTGACGAAAATGCCGCTTGTCGTCGATGACTCCACGTCAGTCTTCCGCCACTTGGAGTGGGACTCGAAACACTTCGAAATTCCTGTAGCCGAGATCGCGACGGACGACATCACCGACAACGAACTTCGACAGGAATTGGCCACTGCCCGTGCCGCGGGATACGGACTAGTGTATTGGCAGGCCTCGCCAGGGCGGAACGTCGGCAACTTGCTCGATGAATTCGGTGGGTTGTTCGTCAACCATCGAGTCACCTTTCAGCGGAATCTGACCCCTGTGGACGATGTCACCAACTTCTGTTTCAAAGACCGTTCATTCCAAATCGCACTGCTTCCACGTGGCAGAGCACCTGCCTGGTTGACCGAGTTGGCGATGACGGCGGGACATTGTTCGCGATTCAGCGTGGATCATCGCCTGCCGCCGCAGAAATTCCGCGACCTCTACCATGCCTGGGCCGAACGGTCAGCACGGGGTGAACTGGCCGATCGAGTGTGGTTTGCCGTTGACTCATCCGACTCCGACCGACCCGCGGGATTTGTCACGGGTTCTGAGGCAGGCGGGCTCGGACAGATAGGACTGATTGCGGTGAGCAAGCACGCGCGGGGACGCGGAATCGCATCAGCGCTGATGGTGCAAGTCCACGCGTGGCTGCTGCGGGACAGGAACGCACACCAGGTTTCCGTCGTCACGCAGCTTGAAAACGAATCTTCCTGCCAGCTTTACAGCAGGTGTGGATATCAACTCCGGGAAACGCGACGGTGTTATCATTTCCTCTTGTCAGCATTCCAAAATACGCCGCTCTCTCCGGAAACAGACATTCGATCGCAGGATGCGAATCGGGAACTGTCGCATTCGCCGCCGCGAGCGGCATAAATCAGGTGAGAAATGGATATCTCGGTTGTCATCCCCGTCTACAATTCCGCAAATACGCTTTCACTCCTGGTTGATCGATTGATCTCCACCATGGAGCAGCTTCACGTTTCGTATGAATTGCTGTTCGTCGATGACGGAAGCCAGGATGAATCGTGGCAGACGCTGAATCAACTGCATCGCGAACATCCCGAATGCGTAGTTGCCATTCAACTGATGCGGAACTTTGGACAGCACAACGCGCTGATGTGCGGATTTCGGCATTCACAAGGACAATTCGTCGTTACACTCGATGACGATCTGCAGAATCCTCCCGAGGAAATTCCCCGGCTGCTTCAGGTCATACGCGACAGCAGTCTGGATCTGGTTTACGGTGTTCCAGAACTCAAACAGCACAGTTCGTGGAGAAACCTCGGCTCGTGGGTTGTACGAACCGTATTTCGGATCATGTTTCGAACACGAATCTCGATCACCAGTTTCCGAATGATGCGGCGGGAACTGGTGCAAGCCATCTTCCCGTATAACTTGAATTTCACATTCGTCGACGGGTTACTTGCCTGGAATACTCAGCGGATCGGACAACTAACAGTCAACCACCAACCACGAACAACGGGACAGACAGGATATTCGATTTCGAAACTGGTCGTGCTGGCCCTCAACCTGTTCACGAACTTCTCGCTGCTGCCACTTCAGGTGGTCTCGTTCGTCGGATTCATTGCGGCAACAACAGGGCTGCTGGCGGGACTGTATTACCTTGCGGCATCGCTGCTGCATAACATCCGTGTACCGGGCTATGCGTCGATCATTGTGTCGATTCTCGTCCTCGGAGGCATCCAGTTGCTCTCGCTCGGAATAATCGGCGAATACCTTGGCCGGTTACACCTGAACGTCAACCGAAAGCCTCAATACACGATCCGCAAGACCATCAATTCGGTGGAGGGGATGTCGGCGACCAAAGATCATGCACCCTCAGAGACGGAAATGGACTCATCGACAGACGTGGAGACATCAGCGTGAATGTTCCGCCTGGCGGCGCTCGAAATCTGAAGTATGATCCCAAAGGATACTGGTACGCGAAGGATGCGGTGCCATTGTCATATCCCGCGGACGGCAACGATACCTGCTTTTCGTTTGAGGATGACTCGTTTTGGTTTCGGCATCGCAACAATGTGATCAGCACGATGATGCGGCAGTTTCCACCCGGCGGCGCGATCTTCGACATCGGGGGTGGAAATGGGTATGTGGCCGCCGGGCTGGAACGTGCTGGTTTTTCGACGGTCCTGGTGGAACCAGGCCGGGTCGGAGCCGAGAACGCCTGCCGACGGGGTCTGCGCAAAGTCGTCAATGCAACGGTGGAGACAGCCCAATTCGTGCCCGGTTCCGCAGACGCGGTTGGCCTGTTCGACGTTCTTGAGCATATTCAGGATGAATCGGCGTTTTTGGCATCGATACGCCGATTGATGAAACCGGGAGGGAGAATCTATCTGACCGTGCCGGCATTTCAGCTTCTTTGGTCCAAAGAGGATGACTTCGCCGGACATTACAGGAGGTACAGCCAGGCGTTGCTGACAAAGGTTCTAAGCGATGCGGGTTTCCATGTCGAATTTGCGTCCTATTTCATCTGGTTCTTACCGCTCCCCATCTTTTTTCTGCGAGCCATTCCCAGCCGACTTGGTTGGCGAGGCAAGCCTTCTACGAATCGTGCGAAACAGGAGCACACTCACACGGGATTCACGGCGAAGGTTATCGACTGGGTACTGTCGAATGAGCTGTCGCGATTGAACAGCAAACGGACAATTCCTCTCGGGGGTAGCTGTATCGCGGTCGCCAGATTGCCGGGTAGCAGATTGGCACGCGCAGCCTGATCATCGATGGTCAAAGTCGATGTGCTGTTAATTGGGCGAGTGGTCTGCTTTTCACATTCATTCGGGCAATGCTGTCAGCGGGAATTCGAACTGGTGCTCCTGACGATAGACCAGTTCCCGTTCGACCTCTTCTTCAGTCAGATCGATCATACGGCGCTGGAAGTACCAACTGACTTGCTCGTCATTCAGCATAATTGCGTTCAATGGAGGCGGAAAGACGAAGATTCGCTTGCCGACGTACAACGGGAACGGTTTGTCCATGGACGGCGTATAGTTCAGTGGATTCGTCATGGCGGCGCACGCGTAATACGGCGCTTGCCGCGATTCCTGCGGAGCAGCAAGGCTGGGTCGAAAACAGATTCTCTCCCCGCTGGGAGGCAGGGTCCGCCAGACGAATGCCGGCGAATCTTTCTGCGGGACTGTTCCCTGCCGAGGACGTAGAAACACCTCTTCCTGTTCGGTCCCCGTTTGGCATCGATCCAACATGTCACTTTGCACCTGAGTCGTAATCGTCTGATTGATGTTCTTTAATCTGCTTGTCAATGCGCGAACGCCCCAGGTCCAGAACGGACCGTTCTCGTTCCCCGGCGAAAGGCGCTTTGCCTTCTCAAAACTGGCGAGTGCCTCGGAATAGTTGCCATCCGCTGTCAGAATCTTTCCCAGAACGACGCAAAGATTCACGTCTTTTTCTGACAATCGACTTGGGTGCGAGTGAATTCTGTCCACGAAATCTCGAGAATTGCGAGCGTCAAGCAGGGATCCGACCAGGGCTCGCTGGTTGTTGAAATTCTTCCCGTCGGGTGTCTGCTCAAGGACTTCTTGGAGACCCGGACGCGCAGCCTCCAATGTTTCGCCCTCCTCCAATCGAGTCAATGCAAACGCGATCCGTCTCGAAGTGGCAGCCTGTGGCGTATCGATGTAGTATCGATCATAGACGCACGCCAGGGCCACCAGCAGGAAACAGGGGAGATAGACAACAGCAAGTGGTCGTACTCGCGGAGATAGTTTGTTCACGGCGGGGGGGAGCCATCCTCCGATTTGCGAGAAGGCCAATCCCAAGAGCGGCCCGATTGGAATGAAATACCGCCCTTGAAACCGGACGTAGGGAAAACCGACCGGATTCCACGTGATATGTAATGCGACCAGGATCATCAGGGTGATCAACGACACCACACCCAATGCCAACAGCACCTGCCGGCCTCTCAGTTTGGCTCGAGGTTTGAATTCCGCCAGAAAGAACACTGCCAGACAGGCCCATTCCAATGTCCGTGCCTTCGAGGGCAGTGAAAGGTCAAGCCATCCCAGAATACCAATGAACTCCTTGGTCTTCGTGCGAAACTGATAATAGACCGTCCAGAACAACGTCATCACAAACGCACCGGGATCGGACAGGATCAACTGCAGATGTTCCCTGGGGTTGATCCCCTGCCAAATCCGCGCCGGCGAATAGATGTCGCGGACAATGAATCCCCAGACCGCCGTGCTGAGCAGCGTGGCCCCCACGACGATGCCGAACCCCGTCAGATATCTACGAACAGAACCCAGCTTGGAAATGGGGATCAACAGGTAACAGAACGCCAGCGGGAAATAAGCCTGCTTGATCAGTCCGCCCACGGCGATCCCCAGTCCGGCCATCAGCCACACGTTCCCTGTTGTGACTCGCTCTTCCAGACCAAAGGCACACCGAAAGATCTGTGCCAGAAGTAAAAACGCCAGCGAGTTGGTCAGCGCATCCGAATTCAGAGATGCCGTCAGAAACATCGACATTGGAGTCAGAGCCAGCGCTGTGAACCCCCACTGGCCAATCGGAGTTCTTCGGATCGCCAGGAACACCAGACCGACCATCGCGCACAGATTAAAGAACCGCGCCACGTACATGCAGACCAGAACAGAAGACGTGAATTGTCGGGCGATCAACAATCCCAGCGCCTGAGGAACGTGTCCCAATGGGGGTTGCACCGCGATCGCGGAATAACCCAGGAAACGGCAATCGGACAGATCCAGTTGAATCGAGCAGGTCTCCAGGATCTCCGCGCGATTCGTCTTTTGATCGCGGAAGAACGGAATATGGCTGAACTGAGAATTGAACCTCGCCAGCGAGGCAGGCAGGTTGCCACCAGTTTCATCCCCCTGTTTCACGGCAATCAACTGTCCTTCGGAAATCTGGTACGCGCGGTAGAAGTGATAATCCTCATCCGGCGACTGGATCGGCGGTGTCAGGAAGATCAGTACGATCCCGATCGGAATCGCCACCGACAGAAAGAACAGTTCCGGACACACGAACAAATGGAACCACGAAAATCGTTCAGATTCGGAATGCTGCGTGAACGGACGTTGGCGCATGATGACCTTCTGCGTCAACGTGCTGTCGAGGCGTTCCAGAACTGTGGAACTCATTGATTCAGACCTTCATGCTGAGTAAGACAGCTTCTCCCACCTCTCAAGGGAGGACGGCCCGCTGCCCGCGACAGTTCACTTCGTCGAAGGGACCTGACGGCGGGGAGCTTTTATCTCCAGTGGCAACTGGACGTCAAGAACACTACTCGCCCCTACCGCCTGCTCGCGTCACTGCCGTGTGTTATTCCGGCGGCTCACCTGGATGGATTAATGGCCGGGGGGAATCGGGGAATCGTGCCCGTGATAACGGGATTGCCCATGATCGCACTTTTCGCCTAAAACTTGCCGACGCAAGACGTGATCAAATAGTGATCACCCGGAAAGGATTTCCGTGAGCCCCGTTCCTGCGTTTGTTGCGTTGATTGCGGCCCTGATCACATCTGCTTTCCTTCTGCGATGGCACGGTGAAGCGCCTGCGTTGTCTCGTTTCGCCGCGATCGACGGACTCCGCGGATTCCTGGCCTTTTTTGTCTTCATGCATCACGCGTACTGCTGGGATGCGTTCCGTACGAGCGGCGAATGGCGAATGCCGGATTCTCGATTCTACGTTCATTGCGGCGAAACCAGCGTCGCCCTTTTCTTCATGATCACCGGGTTCCTGTTCTGCCAAAAACTTAACGCGGAGCGTTCCCGCGAATTGGACTGGTGCCGGTTTTTCGTGGCGCGGATTCTGCGTCTCGTCCCGATGTACTGGTTCGTCGTCGTGCTGATGCTTGTCGTGATTCCATTCGCATCTGGCGGGGTTCAAAAAGAGCCACCCTCGTGGATTGCTGGCGAGATCATGCGCTGGTTGACAATGACGATCTTCGGTACGCCAAACATCAACGCTCTTGACAGGACCTATCTGATCATCGCTGGAGTTGCGTGGTCATTGGTCTATGAGGCTGCGTTTTATGTATCGCTTCCCATCGTATCGATGGCGTTTTTTTCGCGACCGCCGAACCGGTGGGTTGCGTTCAGCGTATTCTGCCTGGCAATCTTTGTTGGATTCTCGAAATGCAACGTTGTTCGAGACTGGTGGAACAATTACACACTCTTGATTCCCTTTGTGAGCGGCGCCATCACATCTTACCTGGTTCGGTACAATGCCTTTCGACGATTCTCCGAATGTCGTACCGCGATGGCAATCGCGGTGGGCTCCGGCGCAATCGCAATAGCCGGATTCCCTTCACCTTATGCGCCAATCCCCCTGCTGTTGCTGACCACAGCGTTCGCACTGGTCGCGTGCGGGAATAACCTTTGCGGCCTGCTGACCTGGTCCGTCGCTCGATTTATGGGCGAAATGTCCTACAGCATCTACCTGCTCCACGGAATTCTCCTGTATGTCACGTTCAAGGGAGTCATCGGAAGCGAAGCCGCCCGAGAATTGTCCACGGCCGCACACTGGACTGTGATCCTATTTTTGTCTCCGATCCTGATGTTGGCGAGTTACACAACCAACCGATTGATTGAAAAGCCCTGCATGCGCAGCGTGGACGATGTAATGTCCTTGATAGGTCAACTGAAAGTCTCGAGTTGGAAGCTTGGTGAATTCGGTGCTGGAAAAACTCGTGGGTTTTCCGTTGAGGTGAGCGACCGCCCAAAATAGCTGGGGCCGTTTGCTGGCTTTGCCAACCAAAGGGGTCAGACCCCGTACGACACAGGGCCAAGTCCAATCGCGACCGCCGTTTTGCTGGATTTTGCCGCGTCATTGAGGAAGCGAGGTGATCGGAAACTTCAACTGCTGTTCGGCGCGATAGTCGAGTTCGCGCTCGATCTCTTCCGGAGTCAGGTCGATCATGCGGCGCTGGTAGTACCAACTGACCTGTTCATCGTTCAGCAAGACGGTGTTCAGGGGCGGTGGAAAAAGGAACACTCGCTTCCCGACCACGGTCGGGAACGGCTTGTCCATCGTCGCGGAACACGTGAGCGAACAGAGGGCCGCGGCACAGGCATAAAACGAGCCTCCACGCAATTCTCGCGGAACTTCATGTCGATGGCCCTGTTCGCCCGTTGTGTTTCCGCAGGGAGGGAATGGAAGCCAGCAGAATTCGTTTGAACCGCTTGCGGGTTGCCCGATTTCGGCCGAGACATTCACGACGCGGGAATGGACGCCTGAACAAAGCTCAACAACGTCATGCTGCTGCGGATCGAGTCTCGCCAACTTGACCTGGCTGGCGATGGCTCGATTGAGCTTTTCCAGCTTTGCCGACAAATCTCGAACGCCCCACAGCATGAACGCAGTGAATTCGCTGCCCGGCTGAATCTGATCAGCCTTTTCAAAGCACGCCAACGCATCGGCGTAGTCGCCGTCCGCCGTATATATCTTTCCAGCAGCCATATAGGCATCGGCATCCCCCCTTTTTCCTCGCAGGCGGTGCGTCAGCATCCAATCGTTCGCCTCTTTGGAGTTGCGAGCCTGAAGTAGACCTGCCGCGAGCGCCCGATGGTCTTCACACCGTTTTTCGTGAGGAATCAACTGCAACGATTCTAGAAGACCAGGGCGAGCATCATCAATTGATTTGCCGTTTTCCAGTTGGCTAATTGCAAACCTGATGTGGCGGCTCGCAATTGTTTCTGGCGTCTCCACGTAGTACCGATCGTAGATGCACCATATCGCCACGAGCAGGAAGCAGGGAACATACGCGACAGCCAACGGCCGCACGCGTGGAATGAACCGAGTCACAGTGGCTGGAAACCACGTTGCCAGTTGCGAAAATGCAATCCCCAGCAGCGGCCCGATTGGAATGAAATACCGCCCTTGAAACCGGACGTAGGGAAAACCGACCGGATTCCACGTGATATGTAATGCGACCAGGATCATCAGGGTGATCAACGACACCACACCCAATGCCAACAGCACCTGCCGGCCTCTCAGTTTGGCTCGAGGTTTGAATTCCGCCAGAAAGAACACTGCCAGACAGGCCCATTCCAATGTCCGTGCCTTCGAGGGCAGTGAAAGGTCAAGCCATCCCAGAATACCAATGAACTCCTTGGTCTTCGTGCGAAACTGATAATAGACCGTCCAGAACAACGTCATCACAAACGCACCGGGATCGGACAGGATCAACTGCAGATGTTCCCTGGGGTTGATCCCCTGCCAAATCCGCGCCGGCGAATAGATGTCGCGGACAATGAATCCCCAGACCGCCGTGCTGAGCAGCGTGGCCCCCACGACGATGCCGAACCCCGTCAGATATCTACGAACAGAACCCAGCTTGGAAATGGGGATCAACAGGTAACAGAACGCCAGCGGGAAATAAGCCTGCTTGATCAGTCCGCCCACGGCGATCCCCAGTCCGGCCATCAGCCACACGTTCCCTGTTGTGACTCGCTCTTCCAGACCAAAGGCACACCGAAAGATCTGTGCCAGAAGTAAAAACGCCAGCGAGTTGGTCAGCGCATCCGAATTCAGAGATGCCGTCAGAAACATCGACATTGGAGTCAGAGCCAGCGCTGTGAACCCCCACTGGCCAATCGGAGTTCTTCGGATCGCCAGGAACACCAGACCGACCATCGCGCACAGATTAAAGAACCGCGCCACGTACATGCAGACCAGAACAGAAGACGTGAATTGTCGGGCGATCAACAATCCCAGCGCCTGAGGAACGTGTCCCAATGGGGGTTGCACCGCGATCGCGGAATAACCCAGGAAACGGCAATCGGACAGATCCAGTTGAATCGAGCAGGTCTCCAGGATCTCCGCGCGATTCGTCTTTTGATCGCGGAAGAACGGAATATGGCTGAACTGAGAATTGAACCTCGCCAGCGAGGCAGGCAGGTTGCCACCAGTTTCATCCCCCTGTTTCACGGCAATCAACTGTCCTTCGGAAATCTGGTACGCGCGGTAGAAGTGATAATCCTCATCCGGCGACTGGATCGGCGGTGTCAGGAAGATCAGTACGATCCCGATCGGAATCGCCACCGACAGAAAGAACAGTTCCGGACACACGAACAAATGGAACCACGAAAATCGTTCAGATTCGGAATGCTGCGTGAACGGACGTTGGCGCATGATGACCTTCTGCGTCAACGTGCTGTCGAGGCGTTCCAGAACTGTGGAACTCATTGATTCAGACCTTCATGCTGAGTAAGACAGCTTCTCCCACCTCTCAAGGGAGGACGGCCCGCTGCCCGCGACAGTTCACTTCGTCGAAGGGACCTGACGGCGGGGAGCTTTTATCTCCAGTGGCAACTGGACGTCAAGAACACTACTCGCCCCTACCGC
>Ga0206824_10221_pt1 | contig 18201 bp, 12 predicted proteins | sample Alteio_BWOrgCont_82_FD_152874 | JGI IMG/M metagenome (GOLD analysis project Ga0206824, IMG submission 152874) | Enriched cells from forest soil in Barre Woods Harvard Forest LTER site, Petersham, Massachusetts, United States -... | ecosystem: Environmental > Terrestrial > Soil > Temperate forest >...
GAAATCGTCAATCAATTGAACCGTGGCGTTCACCTCGTCACCTCTGAGGAGGAACGTGAGCGGGCGGCAGACCTGAATCTGATTGCGGGAAGACGCGCGAAGATTTCGACAGCATATGCGTCGGCACTGAAATACCTGAAAGCAGCAAGGGCACTATTAACGGAGACGACCTGGGAACATAACTACGAGCTTATCTTCTCCATCGAATACCTCATGGCCGAGTGCGAATTGTTGACTGCAGAAATGGCTGCGGCCGAAGATCGATTGTCAATGCTGGCGCAGCGTTGCCAGAACAATCACGATTTCGCTGTGGTGACGCGATTGCGGCTAACCCTTTATACGACCTTGGATCGGAGCGACCGCGGCGTAGACGTTTTCCTCGAATTCCTCCGGCGCGGCGGCACGGATTGGTCGCCGCATCCAACGAGCGACGAAGTGGGGCGCGAATACGACCGAATCCTGTCGCAGCTTGGCCGCCGCTCGATTGAGGACTTCATCGATTTGCCCTTGATGAACGATCCAGACAAGCTGGACGATCTCGATGTTTTAACCGAGATGGTGACGCCGGCGTTGTTCACCGATGAGAAACTTCTTTCGCTCGTCATCTGCCGGATGGTCAATCTCAGCCTCGAGCATGGGAATAGCGATGGCTCGTGCTTTGCCTATGTCTGGTTCGCCATGATCGCCGGACCGCACTTCCGTAACTATGAGATCGGATTCCGATTCGGTCGGCTGGGCTACGAACTGGTGGAAAAGCGTGGGTTGCACCGTTACCTGGCCCGCACCTATATGTCTTTCGGAAATCTCGTCATGCCATGGACGAAACACGTCCAGGCTGGCCGCGAATTGGTCCATCGCGCCTTCGATGCTGCGAATAAAATCGGCGACCTCACCTTCGCGGCCTATAGCTGCAATAACCTGAACACGAATTTGCTGGCCGCGGGAGATCCGCTTGCGGAGGCGCAAGAGGACGTCGAGAATGGCCTGCAGTTTGCGCAGAATGCTCGGTTCGGTCTCGTCATTGATATCATCACCGCGCAACTTGGGCTTGTTCGGACACTCCGTGGCTTGACGCCGAAATTCGGCACTTTTGACGATGGTCAATTTAATGAGTTTCAATTCGAACACCATTTGGCGAGTGAGGCGGTACTAGCTTTGCCCGAGTGCTGGTATTGGATCCGAAAGCTGCAAGCTCGCTTCTTCGCCGGAGACTATCCGGCGGCGATCCAGGCGTCATCCAAAGCTCAACGGCTGCTCTGGACGTCACCATCATTTTTTGAGACGGCGGAATACGAATTTTACAGTGCGCTTTCCCGGGCCGCGTCCTACGATTCCGGGACAGCCGACCAACGAGGCGGGCATTTCGATGCTTTGGTCGCTCACCACACTCAGCTCGAAGTATGGGCGGAGAATTGCCCAGAGAATTTCGAAAACCGGGCTACGCTCGTCCACGCGGAAATCGCGCGTATCGAAGCCCGGACGCTCGAAGCGGAACACCTCTACGAAGAGGCCATCCGTTCGGCACAAACGAACGGTTTTGTTCACAATGAGGCCCTCGCCAACGAACTCGCGGCGAATTTTTACGAGACCCGCGGCTTCGCGACAACCGCCGATGCTTACTTACGAAAGGCACGCGCCTGCTACGAGCAATGGGGCGCGCAGGGAAAAGTGAATCAGCTTGACGCTTGCTATCCGCAAATCCGACCGCCTTCAAGCTCTTCTGTGCTCGCGGCTACGATCGAGACGCCTGTCGCACAACTGGACGCGGAAACCGTGATCAAGGCGTCGCAGTCGCTGTCCAGCGAGATGGATCAGCCCCGGCTCGTCGAAAAACTCATGCGCCTGGCGGTGGAGAATGCCGGCGCGGAGCGCGGGCTCCTGATCCTTCTGTATAACGACGGCCCCCGTATCGAAGCCGAGGCGACGACCGCCGCCGGGACCGTTCAGGTCGTGGTTCGGCAGGCACGCGCAACACCGTCGGATCTTCCCTTGTCGATTCTGCAATATGTCCTGCGAACGCGCGAGCGCCTCGTCTTCGATGACATGTCCGCGGGAACTTCCTATTCGGACGACCAGTATATCCGCGAGAAGAGACGAAGATCGGTTCTCTGCATGCCGATCCTCACCAACACAAAGGTGGTCGGCGCGCTGTACGTCGAAAATAACCTGGCCGCCAATTCGTTTACGTCGGGGCGTGTGGCGGTATTGGGGTTTCTCGCTTCGCAGGCCGCGATCTCGATGGAGAATGCCCGCCTCTATTCCGAACTCCGCCGGAGTGAGGCGCTTCTCACCGACGGCCAGAGAATCAGCCACACTGGAAGCTGGACCTGGAATCTGAAGAGAGAAACGATCTTCTGGTCCGAGGAGGCATATCGGGTCCTTGGATTTTGTCCGGGGGAAGTCCAGCCGTCTTACCCTCTCTTTATGGAGCGCGTGCATCCCGAAGACCGTGAACGGATCGGGCGCACCGTCGATCAAGCGACCCAGGCCGCGCGTGATTTTATTTTTGAATGCCGCCTCCTGCTTCCGGACGGGACGGTTAAGCATGTCCAGTGCAAAGCTCGGCACCTGGACAAGGGCCCCGATGGAGCCGCTGACTATATCGGCACCATCATGGACACCACGGAGCGCAAACGGGCGGAAGAGGAGTTGCAACGGAGCGAGGCAGGCTTGCGGAAAGCACAAGCCGAGTTGGCCCACGTAACGCGAGTAACGACCATGGGAGAATTCGCGGCGTCGATCGCGCACGAGGTCAACCAGCCCATCGGCGGAGTCGTGCTCAATGGCAACGGGTGTCTGCGCTGGCTGGCTGGCGTGAAGGAGGAGTCCGAGAACATCACCGAGGTCCGCGAGGCCCTCCAGCGTATCGTCCGCGACGGGAAACGAGCCGGGGAAATCGTCGCCCGCATCCGGGCACTTTCCAAGAAGGCGGAGTTGGCAAAGGAACCGTTGGATCTCAACGAAGCTATACGTGAAATCATCGCCCTGGCGCGGAATGAATTAGACAAGCAGCGGGTCGCGCTGCGTTTGGAATTGGCGTCCGACTTGCCGTGCGTCCTGGGCGACAGGGTCCAATTGCAACAGGTTATGCTCAACCTAATTCTCAACGCGGTCGAGGCGATGGCAACGGTGGAAGACCGGGATCGTGATCTCATCGTCCAGACGCAAAGACACGAGGAAGGCCAGGTGTTGGTCACGGTTCGTGACTCTGGGGTTGGGATCGAGCCCGCGAACTTGGAACGGGTCTTCACGGCGTTCCAGACGACCAAACCAGCCGGGCTCGGCATGGGACTTTCCATCAGCCGGTCCATCGTGGAAAATCACTCGGGGCGACTCTGGGTCACGACGCATGACGGTCCGGGAGCCAGTTTTCACTTCACCCTTTTAGCGCACCCCGCGACGGCGTAACGTCTGCCTGTGCCCCGGGAGAGAGCCGGGAAGATCTGCAAAGCCGCCGGACGATATCTCGTACCGGCCCGAAAAACTATTGAGACGAAATATCCCCTCGCGCGCGGCCTCCGACGCCACTGGGCAAATCCTATGACTTGAAACCTGAATGATGCGCAGCATGCATCTCTCCAGACTGTCGCCAATTTGCGCTTTTACAAATGGCTGCTGCTGGGCTAAGGGAACCCGCAGCAATCCGAACCGCGCCGGGGTGGCGAAATTGGCAGACGCGCCAGACTTAGGACTCGAAAAAACGGCCTTTGACGACGTTTCATGGCGTCGCATTTTCATATCGAATGATATTGAAGTTCAGCGCTTTACGCCGCGGAATCTTGATCGGCTCAAGCTTCGACAAGAACTCGTCCAAGTAGCACGAAAGTAGAACACGCCCAATCGGGAGCACCTGATCGACAGCCGAGAAATAGCCTGTCTATTTATCCTGTCCGCCACCCGTCCAATAGCTCGTTGAAATTTCCCCACGCTGATCAACGTCCGATACGCTCATGAAACACTCCACGTCATCCTCACGCTTCACTCTAGTCATGCTTGGCTTCTGGCTGACCGTGATCGCCGGGCACGCCCACGCGGCGGGATGGCAGGAGCACCGCATTCGCCAGGGCGATGGCCAAGGAGGCTGGGTGACCCGGTCAGCGCTGCGACAGGTGCTGAAGCATCCGGATGCGGACTTCACCATGCCCTTCGGGTTGGTCCACATGGACAACGGTGAGATCGCTCTGATCTGCAGCCGGGAGAAACAGCCGCTGGGAGGCCGCGCTGTCATCGAGCCGATCATCGCGCTCAGCAAGGACGGCGGCACTACCTGGTCCGACTTCACGATCCTCCCCGGCATTCACGGGCGGCCCATGAACCTCACCGACCACGGCGGCGGCAAGCTCTCCTTGGTGACCGATCGCCGCTACTTCAGCCCTGACTACGGTCGCACTTGGAAAGAGAGCGCCGAGCATCCGCCGGCGAAAGACGGGCGACCCATCAACCTCGAAGGGAACGCCTGGGTGGACCGGGACGAGCGAGGGTTGGCCAGGGCGATCCTCGAAGTGGGCGACTATCATGAGCCTGGGAAACGAGCCTTTGAGGAGGATTGGATCAGCGGCGTCTTTCGCAGGTCGGTCGACGGGGGAAAAACCTGGGGGGATGAGGTGTCACCGCCTCAATGGAAGACGGTGGTGGAATACCAGGGGAAGAAGTGGTCGCGCGGTGTGGCCGAGGGCGCGGTGGTCCGCGCCGCCAATGGCGACTTGGTCGCCGCCTTGCGCACCGATAGTCATCCCAAGTTTCTGGAGGGGCCGCATGGCGACCAAATGATGGGCACGGCCATCTCGATTTCTCATGATGATGGCAAGACATGGTCGGAGATGCGGCAGATCGCCGAAGAGGGCAGACATCACGCGAACCTGCAACGGCTGCCGAATGGCGATCTCGTCTGCACCCTGATTGTGCGGGTCGATATTCACGATGGGAAACTGGCCAGTCACCGGCGCGGCTGCGATGCGCTCATCAGCCACGACCACGGCCAGACATGGAACCTCGACCGCCCTTACGAGCTCGACGCTTTCGACTTCGCGCGCGAGGATGGCTATTGGATCGATGGGCAGTGTGGCCATGTCGGCGCGGTGGCATTGCCGGACGGATCCATGATCTCCGCCTATGGTGACTATCGGTACGGCACGGCGGTCCTGATCAAATGGAAACCGGATGCAGAGCCAGCCGTCGCCATGCCGAAGGTCGGCGTGGAACTTGGCCCCAAGGCCAGTGATCTGGAGCGCTATGCCGCGGACGAGCTGGCTGGCTACCTCGGGAAGCTCTTTCGTATTGATGCCAAGCCCACAGCGGAGACGCTGCCTGCCGCCGACTTCCACCTGCTCGTTGGCACACCCGAGTCCAACCCCACCATCGCGAAAGTTCTGGGCACGGAACCGTGGCCGAAGGTCAGCGATCAAGGCATCGTGCTCAAGAGGGTCGTGCTGGACGGCAAACCGGCGCTGATCATCGGTGGTGGAAGTCCTCGGGCCACGCTGTGGGCGGTCTATGAATTGGTCGAGGGCTGGGGTGTCCGCTATTTGTTGCACGGTGATGTACTGCCCGATCCGCGGGAGCCATTCAGGTTGCCGGAGAAGGACGTCGTGCTGGAACCTTTACTGCGCATCCGAGAGTGGCGGGTCGTCAACGAACATGCCACGGGACCCGTTTCGTGGGGCATGGCGGACTATCGTCCTGTGCTCGACCAGTTGGCCAAGCTCAAATTCAACCGGATTCAGGTGTCCACGTGGCCTTTGCAACCCTTTGTGGATTACGAAGCCGGCGGCATCCAGAGAAAGACCGCCCGGCTGTTTTGGGGTTATCACTTTCCCATCACGAAAGATATGCCGGGCCACCAGTTGTTCGGCAAGATGACCGAGTTATCGAATCCGGATTTCCCTCGCGATGGCGATTACAAGTCGATGATGGCCGCGGGCGAGCGCCACTTGCATCAACTCATGGAACACGCGCGCGGGCTCGGCATGCAGACCGTGTTGACCGCGAACCTGGGCCAGTTCCCTTCCGAATTCCAGCCCTTCCTCAAGAGCGGGGTCGACGATCCCTCCGGCGATGCTGGGGGCGGGGTGATTGGGCCCGGCAAAGATACCGACATTGCCGACGCCGCTTTGCTGGAACTGAACACCGCCGTCCTGCGCGCGACGATCAATACCTATCCTGAAGTGGATTTCCTCCAACTGGGTATGCCGGAGTTCCGCCAATGGACCGGACAATTCGACCGCTTTTGGAAGGCGCTGGACGCCAAATACAGCATTGAGAAGATGCGCCCCTTAGCGGAGGTATTGTCGGCGGCCTCCCAGCGGACCGGATACCCTGGTGGCGCCAAGCGGGCCGAGCAGGAGGTCAAAGGTGACATCGTGGACTTATACTACTATGACCACTTGCTGACGGATCTGAAGGTGCAGAAGGACAGCCGCCGGCCGGACATTCACTTCATCTACTCGGACGTCGCAGAGGAACTGTTCCCCATCCTGGCGCAAGTCATCCCGGCAGGTTCCGAAACGTTGAACGCCGTGGACTACACTCCCTCACGCATCCTGCGCCGGCGCGACGTGCTCAAAAACCTTCCCCAGAGCGGAACTCCGAGCACGCTGATTTACACCCTCAATGACGACAACATTGGAGTTCTGCCGCAGCTCATGACCGGCTCCCTGCACGAGCTGACCCAGGACCTGCGCAGCCAGGGATGGGCAGGCTTCTCCACGCGCTATTGGACGACCAGCGACCAGGATCCTTGTGTGGCCTATCTCGCGCGGGCGGCCTGGGATGCTGACACGACGCCGGAAACGGTCGACCGTGATCTGCTCCGCGCGGTCTGCGGGACGGCTTGCACAGAGAGCATGCTCACCCTGTTCCGGGAGGTGGAAGCGGCGACGATTGGGCTGGAGTGGCACGGGCTGGGGTTTGCTTTCCCGGTGCCTGGCATGATGACGAAGCAGTTTAAGCCCACGCCATTCTCCAGTGAGATGGCGGCGGTGCGCGCCAGCTATCAGAGAGCCTTGGATGCCGCTCGCATCGCCCGTGGCCAGGCTGGCGTAACAGGGTGTGGCTATGTGGACTATTGGATCGGGCGTCTGGAGTTTGCCATCGGCTACCTCGATGCGGTGGAAGCCAGCCATCTCGCGGCACAGGCCGAAGCCGAGAAGAAGCCCGCGGAAGCGTTGCAACAGGCCGAAGCGGCCCTCGCCGCCGCGCGCCAGGCCTTGGAGGCCTATGCCCGGGTCGCTCGCGATCGGTCCGACCGCGCGACGATTGCCGTGATGGGGGAATTTGTTTTCCGCCCGTTAAAGGCACGCGTTGAAGGTCTGCGCACCCCCGTTTCGGAACGGCACTGACCGCAAATGACGGACGGCTCGACGGCAGTGCCGGAAAGGGCCGGGGAAACTCACGCCTAGCCGCTGGCACGACTTTGCCGTTCACGTCCTCTGGTCGCGCGATCCGGCGAAGGGCTTCGTCGAGGTGTGGTTCGATGGCGAGAACGTGGTGCCGCGGGTGGCGATGGCGACTCTCCTCGACGATAACCCGGCCTTCTTTCAAATCGGTCTGTATTCGCCGGACCAGCGACATCCCAGAGACCATCATCATCGACCACGCGATTGCGGCGACCACGCTCGAGGAAGTAACGCCACCCCCGCTGATGAAAAAGTCGCTGGCAAAATAGCGAAGAGCCAAAAAACCCGGAAAAGTTCCTCCCGGCGGTTTCCCCGTGCCATCACGTGGTAGAATGCGCCAAGGAATTCACGGCGGATACTGCGGGTTATGGCCTGTAATCAAATGCAAATAGGAAAGGCCTGTCAGATTTGTTGACTAACCCTTGACTGACCCGAATGGCACTAAGATAAGGATGTTTTAGGATGGGCGTTCCCGGCATTCACTCTGAAAAATGGTCTTAACTTAGTGCCATTCTTGACTGACCCCTATTTGACCCAGCCTTCGCACCACCCTCAATTTGCCAATTCGCCAGAGAATCTGCGAAAAGCGTTGACAGTTCGGAAGGGAGTGGTATCCCGGGCCTTGAAAAAACGAATTGTGTAAATGAACGACTCGTCGATTAAAATTCAGCCGTGAGATCGTGACTCGAGGAGTAGCGTATTTCCCGTTTCATCCTCATTCGACCGCTCACTAGCACAAATCTCGCGAGGCGGGATGAATAGCGAATTCTTAGCAGTTAGGTGCAAATTGGCAAACAAAACCACTAGCCACACATGATAATAGACGAAATCATTAAGGATTTGCCTGTTCCGACGAATCAGGTGCCGCCAATCCTTCTTCAAGGCGACATACAGCCAGATTCTGACACCGAAGTGTTTCGACTCTACCCGAAACCTAACAAAATGTGTGTCTACTACGTCATTCGCAAGGCTGATGCGATGAGTGTGGAACAGTGGTCGGAAGAGCGGCTCGAGAAAGCAGGTCTCTTTGGCGTTAGGAGATTCACAGTGGCAATTCCTCGTGACGCACTCATTTCGCGAGTTAAGTTGGATATCTTCAAGGCGGCCCCTCCCCCCGCAGGTCTTCCTGCTGCGACTGGGAAAGACTTCCCGTCGGCCGCATCGAGCTATTCCGACCTGAGCACTATGGCGTTTGATCCCTTCGACGGTGACGACGATGACGATGACGTGCCGCCGCCGCCGCCGCCGCCGCCTCCTCCTCCTCCATCTTGGGGTGGAAGCGCAAGTTGTATAATCACCTTAGCCAATCATCTGACTCAAACGTGCACTGCGACTGTGAATTATGTGTTTAGCACTCAACTCGGCGCTGAGAGTTATTTAACGGGGCTTTTGCAGGGGCAGGCCACGGAGAGAAACGGCGTTATTACCGGCGCCATCAATTTTCAAGTAACAGCAGTTTTTCCACTGCCGTTAATGTAAAACTTAGTTTCTAGGGCTTTTTCGCCAACCACGACATTCTTAAAATGTTTCTCGGCTTGTTAGAGCAGAGGTTATGTCGCAAGATACTCCTCTGCATGGGGAGTCGTGCCAATCACTCATTTTGAATTCGTTTTCAGACCCCGCGAGCGCGATTGATGGGCAAACGCGGACACATTTCCTAACTGCTTGGCACTTGGGAAGTCCGCACATCCTGCGGAAGGCCGGCAAACATCGTACGTGGATGGACGCAACCGATCAGCGATTTGCCAATCGCTGTCTTCCTTTGCTCATAGCCAATCAATCGGGTTGGGTCGTGTTAAACGCGAGTCGCTTTCGCGCAAAATGGAATGGTCATGCTTCCAAATCGGCGATCATCATCGAACCTCTTGACGGTGGAACTGCGCCCTCTGCGGTCAGTCACTTCGGGCATGGAATTCTGACTTGGAACTTGGGCTACCTTTTCCGCACTTCTCCCGGCTTTAATCTTCTGGTGCGTGGCCCGTCGAACCAGCCAAAGGACGCGGTCTCTCCTTTGGAGGGAATTGTGGAAACTGACTGGACGCCAGCGACATTTACGATGAACTGGATGTTTACAAGGGCGGACGTGTGGGTTCAATGGGAACGGGACGAGCCCTTTTGCATGTTGGTGCCTCAACAGCGTCACCAACTCGAAAAATTTGCCACCAGAATTGAAAGACTTTCGGAGAATTCCAATTTGGATGCGCAGCATAACGAATGGTCCCTGAGCCGCAGAAACATCCTTGAAAGGTTGGCATGCGACAAAAAAACCGGAGCCAAAAAAAAGGAGTGGCAAAAGGATTATTTCCAAGGCCGGACAGTCAGCGGAGAGCAATTTTTTCAACATCAAACTGCTTTGGAATTGCACGATTTCGAGCCTCTTCCATCAGGCGTAAGATCGTTTGCGACTGACGAGCCCATTGGGAAAACCATGGATGTGCAGGAGCATCATTTACCGATCCTAGACAACATAGACCCTTCGATAATTCCGGCGGAGGTTGTAGCGAGCTCTTTCAAATTGATTCGTCGGGAACTCGCCGCTGCGGCGGGCGAAAAAGAGCTGGAAGCCTCTACCGTAATTTGGCCGAAGATAGATTTTCTTCGAGTGAACATCACTTTGAGGAACCGAGGACGAATACGAGCTTCAATGGGTGCGTGCGACCGGTCGCTCGCAACAGCCGTCGCCCTCGCGGCGCGAAAAGCGGCAAAAGATCCGCGGTTCGGTGGACCTATCACGAAGGACGAGTTGGCGTCACTCGCCATCGAATTGTGGGTACAAGTTGGTGCCGAGCTAATTGCCCAGAAGGATCTCGTTGGTATCCAGGAGAGAATTGTCCTTGGAATTCACGGCTTGGAAATCTCCGCGGAAAACCATTTTGCCTACTTTAAACCATCCGTCGCAATAACTCGTTGCATCGACAACGTGACATTGCTAGTGGATAAACTTTGTCGAAAAGCGGGACTGCCGGCAAACTCGTGGCAGAAAGCAAACGTACGGGTCTCACGCACGAAATGGAGACACTTTGCCGAGGATCGGTCACAGTCGCACGGCTTTTTAGAAATGCGGAGTTTGCGCAACGTCGCTCAAGAATCGATCTCCGAGTACGGCATTAGAAACTCGTTGAGATTGGCGCTGCCTCAACTCATCGCGCGCCAGAAGGAGGACGGGTCGTTCATCTACCAGTACGATGCAGTCCAAGACCGAGAGTTGGATGTTCCAATCAATCTGGTGCGAATGGCCGGCTGCGCTTATGCGCTTTCCAAGGCCGCTGCGTCTGCAGAGTTTCGGGAAGACGCCGCCTTGCAGTCGGCGGCCCAGCGAGCCGTCGAATTTGTTCTCCGTCACAGCGTGGTGAACCCCCAACACTCCGACGCCATATTTATCGCGAACGCGAATTCCGATGGTGCCCTAGGTGCCTCCGCGCTCACCCTTCTGGCCCTTCAATTTGGAAGTTTTGTTGACAAATTCGAAAAACAACGCCGACAGCTGTTGGCAACGTTGTCGACCTTGCAGCAAGTCGACGGTTCTTTTCAATGCGACGTTCACGCTGCAAACACCCAGGCTACAAACGAGAACTTTTATCCAGGCGAAGCATTACTGGCCATGTGTTATGAAGCCGCCCGCACCTCGGATCCCACGCTCCGCGCCGCCATTGAGATGTCGTTCGACTATTATTCGAGGCTTTTCTCGAGGAAACCCTCTTCTGCATTCATTCTCTGGCATGCTGATACTTGGAGCCGGTTTCACCGCATGCTCTTTCAAAGGACTGATCGTGCCGATGGGTCGCGATATTCAGAATTCGTGTTCCAGTTAGTTGACTGGATACTACAGACCCAGCACAAGGCCGGGCGGAGCATGCAACCGATGTTTTTGGGCGGCTTCCGGTTTCCAGCGCCGCCGACCGCTTCCTCCAATGTCTATCTGGAGGCTGTGGCGTGCGGGGTATCGCTAGCCAAATATACTGGTTCCCGGGAACACGAAATGCGTTACACCGCTGCCCTGATTTTAGGTTTGGAATTCTCGAGAAGGCTGCAATTTCACCATGAACAGTCATATCTTTTTCCACGCCCTCGCCTCGCGGTCGGTGGAACCCCAGCAAACTTGCATACATCTATCATTCGGTGTGATAATGATCAACACCTCATTACTATGATTCTGACGTCATTGGAGTCAGGTGCGCTTTCGAATAGCGCTCCCGATGGATCGGTAAGTGTTTGCTAAATAGTACGTGCGGATGAATGGTGGATGAGAGGCTTTTGAAGTACCTCTGTCCGGGCAACGTCAAGACCAAGCTAGGGTAGATAGAGCTTGTCCCTCAGGCGACGGAGTGTGGTGCTACGCTGGACAGGGAGTTATGAAAAAGGTCCAGCAGCATCTTTCCCATGGTGAACGGTGAACAGGCCGAAGCCACCGACGTAGCGGTATCTCGCCGTGCGCCGGGCCATTCCCGCCTAACTCCTGTTGTATCCTTAGATGCTGCAATCCAATGTTGCGGCAGCTAGCGTTGTTGGTCTCGAAGGAGAGGCTTTTCCGTGTAGTCCAGTAAGCGGCGATAAGTCTCGTGCTGAGTCTTATAGGCAGCCGCGCGGGAGCCGCGGGGGTTGGGAGTGTGTGCGGCGAGTGTGTGGGAGATTCCCATTTGCGCACCCGCGGCAAAGCCTCCTTGATTGAACAGCGAGAAGATCGTCTGAACGCCGATTTGCCCGGCACCGGTGTGACAGCGACGGCAATCCTGCGCAATCGTCAATGTCCGTCCGATTTCGCCCCAATCCGGCGCCTTGTCACCCATGAAGATCACCCGGTAAAGCGGTTGATCGTCCGGTTCACGGGCCAGGCCGCCTTGTTTCTGGCTGGCAAACAACAACCGCCTCTTGAGCGCGTACTCGGCAACATTCATCCCCACTCCGGTGTTCGTGGGCGGTTCCGCCGTCCCATCGACGTTGGCGAACACCCGCAATCGCACGGTCTCGACCACAGGAGTTGGCGTGGGGCGAAGCTGGTCGTCCAGCGTCATCATGAACTGGACCAGGACGACCTCCGTGCCGATGGGGACCTGTGGCGCGTCGTCGGTCAGGGAGAGAAACCCGCGCTGGGCCGCTCGCTTCCAATCGACGCCCTGCGCCTCCACTTGCGGAAGAAACGTCTCCAGGGACTTTCGCCCGCCGGGAAAGCGATAAAAGATTCGAAAATAAGACCGGCCGAGGTAAGCCCGCGTATGCAACGTCAAGAAGCGTGCCGATAGGTTGTCGTGAATCGAGGGCGACTGATAAAAGTCGATTTCCTGCCATTCCTCGGGATTGGTCAGCAGGCGCGGGGGCAGATAATCCACGGCCGGATCGAAATGGTGTTGGGTGGCAAATCGACCCGAATTGACGGCCAGAGTGTAAGTGTCTGGAAGCGATGCGATCTCCGCGGCCGTCAGTGTCAGTCCACGGATCACTCCGGCCAGCTTCCGGCAGAGCTCGTCACGTTGTTGACGCGTCTTCTGATCTCCGCTCCGCGCGATTTGGAGTCCGATGAAAAAATCGAATGGCGCCCAGAGATCGCGCAACAGAACGGCGCGACGCAACGGGTCGGCCGGTCGAAGCCGAGCCGGTTCGGCCAGGCATTCGTCCAGCAGAGCGGAAATGCGGTTCATCGTGGCCGGCTCCGACCAGTAGGTGCTGGATGGCCAGGCGTAGAAGTCGACCACGTCGCCCCCTTCGATCCGTTTGACTGGCTGCCCTCCGCGCTTCGTGGGAATGTTGCTTTCGCGAATGTAGAACGCGGCGAACAGCCGATTGGCCAGGTGAGCCGGATCGACGTCGTACAACGGGAGCGGCTGGTCGGACTTGAGCGAGCCTGCCAATTCGCCGTCGTGATGATATGCCGGATCCCGAGAATCCGGTTCCGCGGCCATTACTGTGATCGAAGACCCTTCCAACGTGATCGAGAGGATCGCGACGACAGGGACAATGAATCGCATGGCGATGTATCGGGTGAGGAGGTTTCAACAATCAATCACTTGATTGTAACGAATCGGCCGACGGAATTCACACCATCCCCTGCGGATCCGACCCGAGGAAAAGGGGTCCTTTAGATGTTAAATTGGCGCCGCTTTTCATTGGGTTTTCGCTGTGGCGTTTCGATCTTCTGAAGCAGGTATGAGACGTGCGTCCATGTGCCCATTTTGAGACGGTCGGCGATCCATCGCAAGGTTGCTGTTGTCTCGCGTCGAAGCCTGCGCGCGATCCTCACCTTGGCCGGATGTCCATTGCGTTCGGTTTCGAGCCGTCGCTCATCCCAACCGCTCCGCGCCAATGCTTCCGCCACGACCCTCTCGGCTCGCCGCTCCATGCTCTCTTCCGCTTCCCGACACGTCTGGTTTTCCCCGCTGTTGCCATCGATCCGATCCAGGATTCGCGCCACGAACTCCTCCGTCCCAAAGCGCCAGCCACGCCGGACCTCCTTGTAATCCGACGCTTGCTCTTCATCCCTCCGCACCGTCTCCATGCGCCGCGAAAACTCCAACCGCCCCGCGCGATCGTCGCGCCGAATGCCGTGTTCGCCCAACACTCGATCGACCCGCAACCATGCCGCGCGCCTGAAGACCACGGATGCGCTTGCGGTTGGTGTCGCGGACGGCTAGGAATTGGGGACTCATGAACGACCAGCCCAATCCAGATTCAGCGCGCCGGCTCTCGCGGGGGCAGCGCGTGGCGTCGCAGGGCGTAAAAGTAGCACAGGGGCAAATTCCGACCTCTATTTTGTGCGTAAGTCATTGATAGTCAGATAAGCCGGGGTGGCGAAATTGGCAGACGCGCCAGACTTAGGATCTGGTGGAGTAATCCTTAGGGGTTCGAGTCCCCTCCCCGGCACTTCTTCGGAAACCCTGATGGACACACGGTTTCCGGGTGATCGAACAAAAACGCATGCACTCGCATTCGCGCGCATGAAAACGGGTAAAACCTTGAAAAATTAGCGAAATTCGCTAATTGATTTGACCATGGGTTCAGCCGTCTACAACGTCTTTAAATGCGGGGAGTGGGGGACGATACGAGGCGGTCGTCCGTGCGAAGTTCAAAGGGCAGTACGTTCGGAAATACTTTCCAAGTATGACGAAGGCCAAGACCTGGGCCGACTTGAAGAACATTGAGGCGGCGAACCAGGGGAGGGAACATGTCGAATTTCCAACGGCTCTACGGATGCAGGCTCAGTCGGCGGCTCAGCTTTTGGAACCACACGGCGTGTCGCTCTTGGACGCCGTCAAGATCGCCCTGCCGATCATCGAAACGCGAGGGAAGAGCCTGCCGGTGAAGACAGCGATGAAGAAGTTTCTCGAAGATTACCGGCTGCACGGTGGCCCCAAGGCCGCCGTGCCTAGCGCCAGCTACCTCGCTTACCTGGAGGACATGCTCAGCCCATTCAACGCCCTCTTCGGTGATTGGCTGGTTTCGGATGTCGGTGTCCCAGAAATTGAAGAGATGCTGGCGAGCCGCAAAAAAGCCAGTGCCGTTACCCGTCAGAGCTACGTTCGCGCGATCTCAGCTTTTTACGGGTGGTGCGTGCGGAAAGGATTTCGTTTGGACAACCCGCTCTCTCAAAGTTGCGGAAGAAGGTCCACATCGACGAGGTCTCGATTCTCTCGGTCAAGGAAGCGGAGCAGGTGATGAAGGCGGCCCAGGACGATGAGATCGGGTTTGTGGCGCTGGCCCTATTCTGCGGGATTCGCACTGCCGAATTTCGCAAGATGGTCCGGAACGCCCGAGGTGAGGAACACGAGGCCACACTCGATTGGAAAGATGTTGATCTCAAAGCCCGGCACGTCTTCATCTCACCCGAATTGGACAAGAACCGGCACGGTCGCTACGTGGACCTCCCCGCAAATGCCTCGTTTTGGCTGAAGGGAGCGCAGCAGCAGTCCGCCCCCGTCATGCCCGAGAATTGGAGAATCCGGCGGCAGGCGCTTGAAAAACGGTCTGGGGTGGAGCTGCCCCAAAATGTCTTCCGTCACTCCTTCTGCTCCTACCGGATCTCGCTGGATCAGGACTACGCCAAAGCCGCGGCGATGGTGGGCAATTCACCTGCCATGCTCCGCAAGCACTACGTCCGTGTAATGCCGAAGAAAATCGGGCAGGCGTACTTCAAAATCAGCCCGGCGAAGTGATCTCGGACACCTCGGACGGGTTTTCAGCAGTCGGTTCAGGAAATTGTCAATCCGCTCCAGTCCACACGAGTCCCGCACCAACCCGTAAAAAGGCGTCCGAACCGTCCGACGTGGAAAAATTGCCACGTAGCTTCGGGAGACGATTGAAATCCGGACAAGTGGTGCTTGAAAGGCGGGAGCGGTTTACGGAGCGTTTTCGGAATGCTGCTTGGCACACCACTCCGACCGGTTATGGATTTCTGCTTTTGACGAGCAGCCTCAACTCATCTGCCACCCGATGAATCACCGAATCCCAATCTCCAAGCTTTGGCTGGCGGAACAGGCGCATGGTCGGATACCACGGGCTGTCATCCCGGTCCAACATCCAGCGCCAATCGGGCACGAACGGAAGTAGTGTCCAGACGGGTTTTCCCAGCGCGCCGGCCAAGTGGGCCACGGCCGTATCCACCGAAATGATTAGATCAAGGTGCATCATCAACGCGGCCGTGTCAGCGAAGTCTCTGATGTGGCTGGTGAGATCGACCAAGGCAGCGGCGCCCGGCAGTTGCAGGATTTGCCCAGCCTCCGGTCCAATCTGCAGATTGTAAAAGTCAATTCGGTCTACAGCCAGAAGAGGAAGAAGCGTCTCGAGAGATATGCTGCGCATGTGGTTTCGGCTATGCTCGGCGTTCCCTGCCCAAGCCATGCCGACTCGCCGGCGATTTCCCGTCAACCGGCCGATAAGTCCCTGCCAGGTTTCGCGTCGCTTGGGATCGGCGCTGAGATAGGGAACGCGGTTGGGAATCGTCTCGCGTCTCGTTTGAAAAACCAGCGGTTGGCTGAGCATCGGCACATGCAGGTCAAAGGGTGGAAGCGGATCGCCGGCCTTTACGAGCTCGCTGACGCCTTTGACCCCACGCAGCAACTCAACGACGGATTCCTGGCACGCCAGAATGACGTGAGCCCCTCTCGCCGCAGCCAACTCCGCATAGCGAATAAACTGGATGCAGTCGCCAAAACCTTGCTCGCCGTGGACCAGCACGCGCCGTTTGTCCAGGAGCTTCCCGTCCCACATCGGCTGGACAAAATCTCGTTTGGCTAATCGACATGCCTCCCAGCGTAATTCATACAAGGGCCACCCATGCTCGAAGTCACCGCGCAGCAGCCGCAGATGCGCCTGGGCATACCCCGCAGTTACTAAGTCCGGCTTGAGCTCGAGCGCCCGGCGATACGCGGCGGCGGCTTCATCTAGCCGCCCCTGTTCAAAATGCGCGCTGCCAAGGTTGTAATGAGCTTCCGCATAATCCGGCTTGAGATCAATCGCTCGGCGATGCGCGGCAACAGCTTCGTCGTAATGCCCCGTGTTCGATAATATGGTGCCCAGACCGGTGTGCGCTTCCGCGTAGCCGGGCCTCAATGCGAGCGCCCGCTGAAGGGTGTCGCGAGCCTCACCGAAGTGCCCCTGCTCTGTCAGAGCTACACCCAGATTGGTGTGCGCTTCCGCGTAGCCGGGCCTCAATGCGAGCGCCCTTCGAAGCATTGCAACGGCTTCATCGAGACGCCCCTGCTTGGCCAGTGCGGCACCCAGATTGTCGTAAATCTCCGGCGAGTCCGGCTTGAGATCAATCGCTCGGTGCAGCGCGGTAAGAGCCTCATCGTGGCACCCCTTCTCGATCAATACTATGCCCAGATTGCTATGTGCTTCCGCGTAATCGGGCTTGAGGGCAATCGCCTGGCGAAGCGCGGAAAGGGATTCGTTGAGCTCGCCTCGACTCCTGAGCGCAACGCCTAAACTATTGTACGCCGTTGCATATTTCGGATTTAGTTTGAGCGCTTGGCGATAGGCGCCAATGGCTTCATCGAACTGCATACGCTTATTGAAGGCATTCCCCAGGCTGACGTGAGTCTCTGGAGAATCGTACTTGAGATCGAGGGCCTGGCGATACGAAACCATCGCCTCATCGATTCGATCCAGCGCGGCCAAGGCCACACCGAGATTGGAATAAGCACCAGGATTTTTCGGATCGAGCACGATTGCGCGGCGAATGCAATCCACCGCGAGATCATGGCGTCCAGCTTGGTCGGCGATGACCCCGAGAAGGTGCAACGCATCCGAATGGTTGGGCTGCGCGGCGAGGATTTGCCGATAAAGTGCATCGGCCTCGACGAGTCGACCGGCTTGGTGATGCTGGAGGGCGAGTTCGAAAGCTTGAGCGACGGAAACCGCGGGCATGCTTGAGGATTGTGGTCTCTACAGGACACCCGAAGGGGCTGAAATGCAATCCTATCGTGAGGGGAACGTCGCCTCGGGTGTCGGCCATTTCCAAGTTCCTCGCGGCGTATCGCGTCAATTGCCGGACAACATTAAGATCAGCCCGCCGAGGCGACCTCGGACGCCCCGGACGGCCTTTAAGCGGTTGGGTCAGGAAATTGTGCATTCGCTCCAAACCTCACGAGACCCACGCCAGCCGCCCTTCTTGGTGGTGCTTGAAGGCCAGTTCAAATGCTTGTTGCACCTTAGTTGAAGGAACGTTTCGCATTCACGCAAACATTCTGCCATTTGGAGTTTTACTCTAGTGTCATGAGTCATTGATTTCTTGCAAAAGTCAGGGATGCGCCTTTGTGGTGCGCAGAGCGAACCGTGTGATGGCGGCGAGGATTTCTTCTGAGGTCTTTTGCCATTT
>Ga0206824_10222_pt1 | contig 18087 bp, 11 predicted proteins | sample Alteio_BWOrgCont_82_FD_152874 | JGI IMG/M metagenome (GOLD analysis project Ga0206824, IMG submission 152874) | Enriched cells from forest soil in Barre Woods Harvard Forest LTER site, Petersham, Massachusetts, United States -... | ecosystem: Environmental > Terrestrial > Soil > Temperate forest >...
TGAACTTGGACGCAGCCACTGGGAAGTTCTTCTGGCCAGACGTCATCCCGGTCAGGCGTTGCCCCATCCGTATGGAATCAGGTAACTCCTGCTTGTGAAACTCAGCCAGCCGCGGCTTGTAGTCGAACAGCTCCATCTGCGACGGTGCCCCTGACTGGAACAGCCAGATCACTCGCTTGGCCTTTGCCATCGAGTGGGGCAATGACATACCGGGATTGGCGACTGCATTCCGTCCTGACAGCGACGCCAGAGCGGCAATACCCAGACCGGTCGCAGACCGCTCCAGAAAAGTTCGACGATTCAGTTGTTGTTGGAGCTGTTGAAGCATGACCACTTTCAGTGTGCAGGGGCGACAGTCGGTGCTCAATAGAGCATATCCACTCTGTGGCACGAGGTTCCAGCCCGCATTCTGGACCGCGCAGGGTGTAGTTGTCACAGCGCGAGTGATAGGATTTCAGTGGTAAGTTTTTTCCCGCGGATTTTGAACGGGTAGAAGGACACGATCGTGGCCTGGATGTTGGGACTTGGTGCTGTTGTCGCATTGGCATTGCTGGTTGGCGTGTTTGCGATTCCTGCCGCTAAACAATGGCGAATTCGTGAAGCGCGATTGGCCGTGAAGCAGTTCCGGTGCCAACGAGAGCAGTTGGAAGCCAAGTTTCTGGATCTGGCACAGGCCGTTGGCAAGCCGCGCGGATTGCGGTGGATTGATTGTGACTGGTTGAATGCCGTGACTTTTGCACGTGACCGGAAGAGCGGCCTGATCACCGCATTTGCGGGAATCAATATCCGATTCGAAGCGATTGAAGGCGGGGACATGGAAGACGTCGCTGCAGTCAGTACTGTCCGCGATGCAGTGGCTGTATTCCATTTTGACCGTGGAACCTGGGGAACAGGCGGCAAAGCTCTGTTCAACATGAACGCGGACGAAGCCATCACCAGACTGACGGCGCAGTTTGAACCCGTCCCCTGCGAATGGCCCGCCTAGCACAAGAACGTCGCATTTGATTCTGCCTTCTGCCGCCCCTTGGAGCCCGCTGCGTGATGACGACATCGCATCGAAATTTCTGGAGTTTCTTCTCTGCCGGTCGAATTGTTTTCGGATCAGGTTCCGTCCGGAACCTTGGGGAGTTGATTCGACCATTGCGCTCTACCCGCGCATTGATCGTTGCGGACGGGGCGCTCGTTCGAGCAGGGATCGTCGAGCGAGTCAAAGCACCGCTGCACCAAGCGGGATTGAGTGTGGATGTATTTGACGGCGGCGAGCCGGAACCGTCCTTCGCCATCGCCGAGCAGGCCATTGGGTTTGCCAGGAACGCACGCCCCGATGTTTTGATTGGCCTGGGGGGTGGCAGCAACATGGATCTGGCGAAGGTCGTGGCCACCGTCCTGACTCACGGCAAAAGCTGTCGCGATTTTACTGGATTTGGAAATGTCCCCGGTCCAGTCATGCCGCTCGTCTGCATCCCCACGACAGCAGGTACGGGTAGCGAAGTATCGCATGCCGCCGTGCTGACCGATACCGAAAACCAGATGAAGGTGAGCATCCTCAGTCACTACTTGCGTCCTGCTCTGGCAGTCGTTGATGCGGAACTGACTTTGACCTGTCCAGTACGGGCGACGGCCGACAGTGGAATTGATGCACTAACGCACGCGATTGAGGCAATGACGGCAACTCGGTTCAACGAACTGAATGTCCCGGCCCACGAGCCGTTTCCCTATGATGGCAAGCAGCCAATTGCGGATTGCATGGCTGAAAAAGCAATCGAATTGATCGGTAAACATCTGGCGACGGCGGTTCGCGAACCGCAGAACCTGGCGGCTCGAGAAGGGATGGCCCTGGCGGCCACGCTGGGAGGGCTGGCCTTTTCCAACAGCGCCGTCGCCGCCGTGCATGCGTTGGAATACCCGCTTGGTGGCGCTTTGCATTGTTCGCACGGTGCAGGAAATGGGCTGCTGCTGCCGTATGTGATGCGATACAACCTGTCTACTAGACTTCCTGAATTTGCAAAAATTGCACAACTGCTGGGCGAAGATATAAGCAACTTGTCAGATCAGTCCGCTGCGGAGCGGGCGATCACGGCCGTGGAACGATTGCGCCGTGAAGTGGGAATCCCTGAACGGATTCGCGATTTGGGGGGAACGTACGATCAACTTCCCACGTTCGCGTCAAAGGCATTTGCCATCAAGCGGCTGATGCTGTTGAATCCGCGACAACCAACGGAAGCGGACTTGCTGGCGATCCTGCAGGACGCATATTGATGGATGGTAACGAAGAATCGGATTTCTAAGACGGATGTGATAGAAATCCCACCAATCCCATTCGTCGCAGAGGTCCCCTGGTTTTGGTTACTTCGAATTACCTGGGGGGCGGTGGCAATTCTTCGTAGCCCCTGCGAATCTTCTGGACTGGGACGGACATCGCTTCGGGATCTGAAATCCGCACAGCTTCTCTGGAACTGGCGACGTCACTCGAAACCGATTGCATCTTTGCCAGATTCCGGCCATTGATGGCGGTCAACACCGCCGGCAGGTGCTTGTTCCAATTCTGCTGCCAATCGGATCCGCCGGTCAGTTGCAGAGTGAGTACGGCAGCGTCCAATGTTCCGTCTGAAAAATCCTCCAATGATCCGGGGACCAATTCCACATCCAGGGGTTGGGTTTCCAGTCTGTGATCTTTCCGAAGTTCTGCGGCGATGTCTTTGGCGGCGCGATTGTAGAACACTGTCGATGGTCCGCTCGTCGACATCAGATGGATCACCCGACGGGGACGGAATGTGTAAAGGATGTCAAGTATGACTTTCGTTTCCGCTTCGCTGACCGGTCCCGGGCCTGATGTTTTGTCGGGCAGAAGTTGGTAGCGACGGCTGGGGAAGTTTCGATTGATCAGGACTCCACGAGAATTGGCTGAAGCAATTTTCACCAGACCATCAGGGTTGCCGGCCCGGAACAATTGGACTTCATTTGCTGGAAACAGGTCGTTCTTTCGTGAAAGCACTTCAGCCAGTTGGTCATTCCAGCGAACTGCAATCAGATCTTGACCATCAAGTCCCGAGATGACCAATGTGCGGATCCCCTCGCGTCCGAACTGCCGGGTGTGCATTGGCAGGTCTTTGGTCGTTTTGCCAATCGATGTCCAACCAGAATCGAAAACCTTCTTGTCTTTCGAAGAAATCTTACCGGGAAGCAGTTCTGTGGTATTTCGCGGTGACGAAGAGGAAGTCTGGCTCTCTGACGAGACGCCGCTTCCGGCATTCGCCGTGTCCGGCTTTTTTGTCAGCAAGGTCGCGTCATTGATGGATGGTTTGGCTGTCCCGGGCTTTGATTCAGACTGTTCCGAAGCTGGAACGGATCCGATGTCCTGTTCGTCCTCGTCAATCGGATTGCGTTTCGGGATCACAGGCGCCGGTTCAGCCGCGACAGAGTCATCAATCTCCGTATGCCGCGTTTGTGCCACTCCATCCCGCGAGATAATGTCTTGTGGAATGCTTCCCGCATTCGATTCAGGGTCGGGAACGACATTCACACGCACAAATTCATCGAGCTTCGAAGTGATCTCGGATCTCGCCTTGTTGATCGAGTCGCGAACCGCCAGCGGAGCCTCCCCTGAATCGACAGGACCATCGTCTGTTGCGACAGCGACCGGATCATTCGCTAATTGCCAGTCGAATAACGAGCCTGGCGTCGATTGAGCCGCTGCCGAATTCAGATCCGACTGCTGAATGTAGACATAGCCGATGCCAGCGGCACCAACCGTCAAGGCTGCGAGGAATAGGCGCACGTCGATCTCCTGACTCGGCGCGGGGATGCGCCGTCGTGCGGACAGGGGGCCGAAGCGACTTCAACGGTGAAATCGCTCGTTATGCAAATCGACGGGATCTTACGGGGCGTTAGTCCTCGTCGATTCCCAGGCGATACTTCATCTGTTCGAATTGCCGAGTAAATTCTTCCGTGGAGGAATGCACATGTTCGGCTTCAGTGATGAACTTGATGTCCTCGTTACACGGCAGACCGTAGTCGTCCAGAATGTCTTCGAAATCGACCAGTTCGTGACCATACAGTATCAACAGCTTGTGCTCATCGAACTGAACCTCCATCGGAATATTGGGGTTCAGCACTGCCAGGCCGCTGCAACCGTCGTGGAGCAACAAATCTTCAAAGTCGTACAACATGCTTTTCAAGACCGGCAGATCAATGTCTTCGCGATACAGGTCCTGATGGCCACCTCGTCGTTCGTGACTCGTTTCCAAAACAATGTCGACTTCGTTTCCCAACGGATCGAGCAATTCAAAGAACACGTCCGTCAAGATTTCTCGACTGGCTGCTGCCATGATGACCGGAATCTTGATACCAGACTCGCGGTCGTGATACGTATCGTGGCGGTATCCAGCCTGCGGAACGACTTGCAGGTCGTACGAAGGACGAACCGCATCCGTCAGTGTGAATGAACCGTACCGGGCGATCCTCAGGTGGGTTTCAAGCTGGTCTTCGCTTAGGTTCTCGAAGCTGCTGCCACCATGTTTCGGCTCGCCGTCGCGATACGTGTTCTTGAAGAACCGTTTCAAGAACCCCATTGCTTTCAACTCCCCTCAGTGACCGAGTGCTCATCGGAAATGATAGTTCGCGCCGCATTCAACTGGCGAGGCCCCGATTTGGCGCGCCCCGAATCGTGGGGCGTGTTCGTCGCATCTGAGCAACTCTAGCACGCATTTTTTTGACGCTGGCCCATGGAGTTTAAGTCCTCCTTGGAATTCTTTGTTCCTGATCAACATGTCCACCGAAAGCACCGACAGGGCTGGCCTTGCGGAATCGCCAGACATTGCGTCGTAACAGCAAGGGGGAATTGAGGAAATATCCTTCGATTGTGATCGCGGGTCCGGTTGTTCGGATTGTGACGCAAAGAAAACATCGTGTGATTCGTAGGACGGATTTTCAATCCGTCCGGGCTCGAGATGGTTCCAGACGGATTGAAAATCCGTCCTACGAATTGCAGTTCCCAAGAAATGCAGCAATCGTGCCAATCGATTGACTTCCAAAATCTGACATCGTCAGTGCCGGTAATCTTCCGGATTCGGCATTCAACCTGTTGAAATAGGGCGTCCGTAGCTTTCGAGCCACCGAGAAAATCCGCGAGATTTGAAGTGGTGGAGAGCTCCAGACATGATTTTGCAACAACTGCCATGCTTCGACAGTTTTAGGGGTTTGCCCGAGAACCGGTCTTTCCCTGCATTGGTGCTTCTGGTTATTATTACAATGCGATATGGATTCGCGCGGATTTGTACAATTTCGGTTGTACTGCCGGGGCGAGGACTGAGGGAGGGAATCGCGCCGATCACTGGAGTGCATCGGCCAGCCAAGGGAAGGCTTCAGCGTGCGGTCGCGGCTCTGGACTTTGATTCTGCGCGAGCTTCCGCCCCCGTTCTGTGAAATCGGGATGGAGGTGATCAGAGTCATCACATGGTTGGATCGGACCGCAGCCCGAATCTGGCTGAGTTTCTGTGCGTCTCCCGCCTGGTCTGTGGTGATCCTCGCTGGATCGATGGCCTTCGTCCTGACATCGATGCTGTTTTTCACGGTCATCTCCAACAATGATCCGACTTTGAGTGAACTGGCTTCCAGGAGTCGATCGAGGGCGGTCGTGACACGAGAGAGCATGGAAGCAGAAGGTCACTGGGCAACTCAGGATAAGTGGCGAGTTGCGCATCTATTCCTGGATCATCGACCTCCCCGCAGCACAATCAGTCAACTTGTCCATCAGGATCTGGCCGACGAACTGCTTACGCTTGGTGTCCAGCCGGGACGGAATGAAGCGGGACGCTATCAGACCACTTCGTCAACAATAAATAATCGCTCGCTTAACAAATCAATTCCTGTACATTCAAACTTACCGGAACCTGACGTTCGTCTGGAATTGGCTCCTCCCAAGCGAGCCGATCAGCCTAAACGGCTTGTTTATGGTCAATTTGTGAGAGACGCAGGGGAAGAATCCAATTACATTCGCCCGGCATCAGGGTATCGATCACGCGAATCCCGGTTGCTGGTGCAGGCGGAATGGTCATTTGCTTCCGAGTGTTCGAACGAGCCTCCTCGCCGACCGTTGACCCGGCGGATCATCCCTGTTCCCGATCCGAAGTGGGACGAACTTCCGCCCGTTCAAACGGAGGTCCCCGTCGACAGGCGCCCGGATCTGGCATTCTCCATGTCGATGCTTCGGGAGTTCCTTCCAGCCGTTGGCGAATTCCCGCCTCGGTCCCGGATCAGTTCGGTGACGGCTTATAGCGAAAATCCTGAATCGTACGAGGTGACCCGTCGATCGCATCGACTGGCCGGAAATTCGTCCCCTTGGGCGCGAACAGTGCCGGGACGACATCAGGAACCACGGGGAGCATTGCATGCGAACGGCGCCCGGTCAGATACAAGCTTTGTCGAAGTGGATAATGAGGAAGTCAGAGACAGTCTTGAACCACATTCTGCCTCGTCATTTGCCGAAGTGACGCTGCGTCTTGAGTTGTTTGCCCCCGAAACTGCTTTGACTGGGCAAGCCTATCGATCGTCACTTGTTATTCAAAACGAAGGATTGGGAACGATTTCAAGTATTTCGGTGCGTGAACCTCTTTCCAGGCTCGAAACTGTTTCGGATGCCATTCCTCCGGCACGAATTCATCGAGACGAAAACCTGGTCGAACGAAGGATTCAGCACCTTGAATCTGGAAGAAATCGTCGGCTGGAACTGGTTTGGCAGCCAGAAATTGAAGGGGAGCGGACTCACAAGGCTCAGGTGACCGTGGAAAGCTTCGTAGGTTCCACAACCGAGATATCGGCACCCGTCGTAACGGCCCCCCCACTGCCCGAGGTCGAGCCGATCGATCAACCAATGCCCAGCGTTCTTCCGGAACGCGTTCCCGTACCGCAGCCCCTTCCCGACGAAAAACCCGTCTTGTCATTTGATGTCAAAAACCGCCCACGGGCGCTTGTGGATGACATGGTTGAAATCCAAATCCTGGTGCGAAACACGGGGGATGTCCCGCTGCATCACGTACGGGTTCAGGCAGAGCTTCCACAAGAACTGACACATCGTCAGGGGCCGGACGTCGAATATGTCGTCGATGAATTACCCATTGGTGGATCGCAGCTTGCCGTACTGCGAGTTTTGGCCGAATCTTCGGGCAAGGCTGTCTGTCGTCTGGTCGCCTCCGCCGATGAACCGGTGGAAGCGAAGTCAAAAGCGGTCGTCGAAGTAGAGCCAAAAGCGGAGCCGATTCAACGACCGCGAGAGTTGCCACCACAGAATCCAGTTCGAACAGTCCCCGCGCCCATTGTGTCGACGCCAGCCCCGAAGCGTTCAGCACCGCCAGCAACTTCAAAAAACAATTGCTGCTGCCAGTCGCAGCCAAGTTCAATGCAGTTCGACCCGTGGTATGGTCCGTAAAGAGCTCACGTCAGGATGTTCTGCACAACCTCGCCATGCACATCGGTCAGGCGGTAATCTCGCCCCTGGAAGCGGTAGGTCAGCTTGGTGTGATCGAAGCCGAGCAGATGCATGATCGTGGCTTGCAAATCGTGGACGTGCACCTTGTCGTGGGCGACCGAGAAGCCGAGTTCATCCGATTCGCCGTGCGTGAATCCACCTTTGACTCCACCGCCTGCCAACCAGATCGAATAGCAATCAGGGAAGTGATCGCGTCCCAGATTGGCGCTGGCAGCGGTGCGTCCTTCACGGAACGGAGTGCGACCAAATTCGCCGCTGCAAACGATCAGAGTGTCCTTCAGCATGTCGCGCGCCTTCAGGTCCTTGATCAGGGCGGCAATTGGCTTATCCATCGTCGCGCACTTGTTGGTCAGGCCGTCCGTCAGGGCCTCGCCAGGGCCCGTTCCATGGAAGTCCCAGCCCCAGTCGAACAGTTGCACGAATCGCACACCCTGTTCGACGAGCCGACGTGCGAGCAGGCAGTTGTTGCCAAAACTCGATCCGCCCGGCATTGCCCCGTATGCTTCCAGCGTCTCCTTGGTTTCTTTTGTGATGTCCATCACTTCCGGGACAGACATCTGCATCCGGAAGGCCAACTCGTACTGAGCGATGCGTGTCAGTGTTTCAGGATGTCCAAGTTCCCGTGCCTGCAGTTCGTTCAGATCGTGCAAGGCGTCGAGCGTTTCGCGGCGCAGATCACGGGACATCCCCGGAGGATCGGACGCGTACAGCACCGGGTCCCCTTTCGACCGGCATTGCACACCCTGGTAGACCGACGGTAAAAAGCCGCTGCCGTACGAATTCTTGCCGCCATTGGGCTGAACTCCACTGGAAATCAAGACGACGAAGCCCGGCAGGTTTTCGTTTTCGGACCCCAGACCATACGTCGCCCAGGAGCCCAGGGACGGACGGCCGGATCGAGCGGAGCCTGTGTACAGCAACAGTTCTGCTGGTGCATGATTGAACTGTTCGGTGAACATGGACCGGATGACACACATCTCGTCGGCAACCGAATGCAGATTGGGGATCGCATCTGACAGCCAGACACCACCCTGGCCATGCTGCGTAAACTTGCGAGGAGTCCCCAGCAACTTCGGAGTTCCGGACGTGAAAGCGAACCGCTTCCCCTTGATGAATGACTCGGGAGCGTCTTGCCCGCTGAGTTTCACCAGCTCCGGTTTGTAGTCATAGAGGTCCAGATGCGGAGGTGATCCGGTCAGATGCAGATAAATCACCCTCTTGGCCTTGGCGGCAAAATGCGGTGACTTCGGAGCCAGCGGATTGATCACCGATGATTCCGGTGACGCGGCAACCGAATCTCCCAGCAGCGACGAAAGGGCCATCGCCCCGACTCCCAACTGAGTCGTCTGCAGGAATTGGCGACGGGTTTGCAGTTGCATCCGCGTGAGTTCTGGGTTCATCAATCAGATCTCCAATATTAGCCGTTTTACGTTCGGTACTACCGCTTCATCAATGTCTCATCCAGATTGAGCAATACGTTGCCGACAACAGTCCATGCTGCCAGTTCCGCAATGTTTGCATCCTGCGGCGGCGCACCGAGCGGTTCCGTTGCCATTCGCTTGGCTTCCTCGGCGTTCTGACTGAACCGAGCCAGTGATTGCTCATAAAGCTTGACCAGACGCACCAACTCTGCTTCCTGGGGTGGCCGGGACAGTGCCAGTCGGAATCCATATCCAGCCCGATCCGCTACCGTTGCGCCGCCGCAGGAGACCAGCCTTCGGGCCAATGCCTGAGCCGCTTCGATATAGACAGGATCATTCAATGTGACGAGTGCCTGCAGCGGTGTATTCGTGCGCCCTCGGCGAACGATGCAGACTTCCCGGTTTGGCGCATCGAAAGTGGCCATCGAGGGATAGGGATTCGATCTTCGCCAAGTGGTGTAAACGCCGCGACGATACTTGTCGGTGCCGCCGCTGGTCTGCCAGTCAATGCCACTGCCGAATGCGGCACTCAATCCAATGTTTGGTTGCGGCGGCTTCACCGGCGGACCGTACATTTTTGGACTGAGCAGTCCACTGACAACCAGTGCCTGATCACGGAGAGTTTCCGCCGACAATCGGAATCGCGGACCGCGGGCCAGCAGGCGGTTATCGGGATCGCGATGTTGAAGATCGGGTGTCACTTTGGACGATTGACAGTACGTGGCAGACATGACCAGCGTTTTCAGAAACGCCTTCGTATCCCACTTCAATCGCATCATTTCAGTTGCCAGCCAGTCGAGCAATTCCGGATGGAATGGCTGATCACCCTGCGTTCCAAACTCCTCGCTGGTGGCGACAATTCCAATCCCGAACAACTGTTCCCAGTACCTGTTCGCAATGACTCGCGCTGTCAGCGGGTTATTGTCGTCGATCAGCCATTTCGCGAGTGCCAACCGGTTCCGCGGGACATCCGGCGGAAGGGGAGGAAAGACGACGGGTGTCCCTTCGGTCACGTCCGCCCCCAGATCCTGGAAATTCCCGCGATGTTGAATCTTCGACACCCGTCGGTTGGACGTCATCTCCTTCATGATCGGAACGGTTTCCGGCTTGAGGTCCGTTAATTGTTTCTGCAAACCGGCCAGTTGTTTGCGAGTCGGTTCCAATTCAGCCGCAATGCTCAGGAAGTGCTGAGTGATTGCTTCCTGTTGCTGAGGTGAACGACTGCCCGCGGCAACCTGCAGAGCATCGATCACGGAAGCCGGAGTCTTCGCCCAATCTTCGACACGTGCTTCGTCCGTGGCTGACAATCGGAAATAACCCAATGTGTGATTGGCGTGGCTGGTCTGCTGTTCGATCGAAACGGTCAATGTCGCCCCAGCGGAAACTTCCACGGGCCCTCTGGCAATCAGGGTCAATGAGTGCGGTTGGCCGATGCCGCCGCCGACGGCCCAGCCCTTGGCCTTGGGATCTTTGTTGTTCAGGACATTCGCCGCCTCAAACCCCGACTGGGAGTAATCCGAAAGTGCCACCAGGAAATCGACTACCCGTTGACCGTTGACCGAGAACTCAGCATTGGGATTTGGTTGTGGAGCAACATCTTTCTGCCAGATCGGTTCGTGCTTGTCATTCAGTATGATCAGTTTGAAATTCACAAGTCGCTCACCCGCGCCATCGGTGCGATTCCAAACCACGATCCGGTCGAATTTCTGTTCGGACTTCAGATCCACTTCCCACCAGGGATCATCGCCAGCCGCCGTGTGCGTTGTTGATTTTGCTTCGTAGTAGTGGCCGTTGGTATTGCCATCGATGGCCAGTATGGCCGAACCTCCAAAATCGACGCTGATTTGTTTCGCTTCACCTTTTAGGGCCACATTCTCCGCTCCCTGAAACACCTGGACTTCGGCCAACGACAGAAATTTGGATTTGCCCGGCAATTCGACACGAACGAACCGACCGGTGATCGATGATCCCTCGGGCGGTGTCATCAATGCCGACACCTTGTTGATGACAAAATTCCCCCCGGCATGGCCAGGCCCCTTGCCCGGCAGAGCGATGTCGGTCAGAGCTTCCAGACGCAGGGCGCGAATCGACGACGCTTCCAGCGGGATGTCGACGGTGTACGTGTCGTTGACAGCTCCACCAGCGACATGGATCGCGCCTGCATCGTCGATTTTCGCTTCGACATTGGCTTGAGACTTCACCAGTGACGGTTTCAGTCCACGCCAGGTCAGGTTGAGCGGAAACGACTCTTCCCATTTCAATTGAGCGGCCTTCAGTTCCGGCGTGGCCGTCTTCAAGACAGGTTCCAGCATGGCGATTTCCGCTTGCCATTCAGACCGCTTGCGTTTTTGTTCGTCGATATACATCGAAAAGAGGGGAGCTTCGTTAGCTCGATCGGCATCTTCCGTGTTATTGAAGAAGGCGAACAGTTTGTAGAACTCTTCCTGCGAAATCGGATCGTATTTGTGATTGTGGCACTGACAACAGGTGATGGTCGTTCCCATCCAGACGGCCATGGTGGTGTTGACTCGATCCACCACGGCCACGTTACGGAATTCCTCGTCGTTCGTCCCACCCTCATTGTTCGTCAGCGTGTTGCGATGAAAAGCAGTGGCGATCAATTGGTCGTCGGTCGGAGCGGGAAGCAGGTCGCCGGCAATCTGTTCGATGGTGAACTGGTCAAACGGCTTATTCTCGTTCAACGACCGGATTACATAATCACGAAACAGCCAGATCGTTCGTGGAGGGTCATCCGCGTAGCCGGCGGAGTCTGCATAACGGGCTAGATCGAGCCACAATTGTGCCCAGTACTCGCCGAATGCGGGCTTGGCCAATAATCGATCGACCAGCTTTTCATACGCTCTGGGATCCGCATCGTTGGCGAAGGCATCCGCTTCCTCAATGGTTGGCGGTAGACCGGTCAGGTCGAGGGAAACGCGTCGAACCAGTGCGTAGCGGTCTGCTTCGACAGACGATTTCAAGGCTTCCTTCTCCAGGCGCGCCAGAATAAAGCGGTCAACTTCATTGCGCGGCCATGAAGCCGCTTGAACCTTGGGCAGTTCCGGGCGAACCGGCTTCGAATAAGACCAGTGACTGGCGTACTTGGCCCCTTGCTTGATCCAGTCGTTCAGCAACTCGACCTCGTGAGGTGACAACTTCTTCCCCGTCGATTTCGGAGGCATGACCTCATCGGGATTGGTCGACCTGACACGAGTCATCAGCAGACTTTTCTCGGGATTTCCTGGCACGACGGCCATCGCTCCGTCACCGAGATCCGCGAGCATTCCTTCGGGCGTGTCGAATCGCAGGCCGTCTTTTCCCCCCTTGCGTTCCTTGGGATCGGGGCCGTGACAAAAGAAGCAATTGTTGGACAGAATCGTCCGGACTTCGCGAGTAAAATCAACAGGCCGATCGGCAGCGCCGGCAGACGCGGAGCCTGGACCCCATGCGATCACAACAGCCACTGACAAACTCAGAAGCCGATTCCTGATCCGATTCATCGTGTTATGCCTCTATCGTTTCACACAGATCGAGATGCGATGCTCGACTTGCCTTCGGAAGCCATTACATTGCGGACTGAGGATCGCATCGTCAAATGTACGTTTCAGGCGGGATATCCGGCGGGATGCCATGCGTGCGGCGTGAACCGTGTCATACCATCTCAATGACAATTGTCTCGATATCACCATGAGAATCAACACCGACTGATCTGTCCAGTGGGAAATCAACAATCAAACTTGCGATTGAGATCGTTTGCAGATCAAGGTCGCATCTCTTGGAGAATTTGTTTCGTCTGAGTTGCATTGTGATTCATTCGGATCCTCCAGACCAGTTCTTCGGGGCCTACGACACGAATCTCCTTTGGCAATCGTTCCGCACACCAAGTGATGGGTGAAAAGCCGCGCTGCCCGCCTTGCTCGGCTGCATTTTCCTGAGGCATTTCCTCGGCCTCTTCATCGTTTCCCGCAGCCCGGCGGAAGTACGACCAGGCATGCGCAATGCACCAATCATATTGAGGCTCCTTCCCAGCGGCAGTGACCGATTCTCGAATCTCGCGAGCCACTCGTGTGGGCGTACCGCTTCGCGGCCGACCGTTGGTGTGTTCCCAGATCGAATAGCGGGCCGTAATCACCGGAATCTCGATTCCTCGACGGTCTTTGACCCAGTACGTCTTTCCAGCCCCTCCTTCGTAGGGCGAGTATTGAAACACGAAGATTGCCAGCAACCCATCTGTTTCTCCGGCAAAGACCTCATAGGATTTCCGAGCGTCACGCGAGTCGGGACGCCAGACATTGAACCCGATAATCCGCGTGTCATTTCGACGCATCAGCGCCCAGGTTCCGGCCGCATGGCGTGCCAGCAGATCCCACCGGTCGGGCCGCGATTTTCCGAACAAGTCGGGATAGTAATAACCACCGCCCCACTCAAGGAATTCATCCTTTCCGGTCCGGGTCGCAAGAGCGTGGTCGATGATCACCGGGGCCAGTTGGGTCAGGTGCGAAAAGCAGCACGACCAGCCGAACGGAATCTTTCCTCGATCCGGGCTGTTCCAGAAATCTTGATTCGACAGGAAAAAACTCGACTCAGACCACTGGACGTTGTCACCATCGCTGAGCACAAAACTGACGGCACTCCGGTTGTCATTCCAATCAAGTGTCCGCGGATCAACATGAGAGACCTTCCCTGGTTCAACCGATTCGCTTCCCGCCATCAGAACGGGCAGATTCATGCACCAGTCAGTTGCTGTTTGAAAGTGACCATGAACACTCGACCGCCTGGTCGTCTTGAATTCGTCGCCACCGTTCCAGCCCAGGATCGGAGACAGGGGCTCAAGCCAGGCCATCACTTCGGACATCAACCTGTCATCGCCGTTAAGCGTGAACGCCTGATGGGTGATGGCCAGGTCTCGTGAATTCGACTTTTTTGGGTCTTGAGCGAAGAGAAGTCGGCGGTTGAATCGATCTTTATACTTGGCGAAACAATCGGTAGGAGACAGATTGCGGGCATCGATCAACAGTTTCAGCCCGTGTGCTTCCGCCTGCTTTTGCAGGCTTTCATCGATCAGAACGCCGTCCAGCAATCCGGCCAGGCTTGTTGCAACATTGACCGACTGGTTCATCCTCGTGGCATGCTCAAAGTTCGGCCGGTGGGATTGATCAGCCGCGTACAGGATGTATCCCTTGATGATTCCCTTCCGGACGTAACGATCAACAAGTTCCCAAGGCTCCAGCGTACCGCGTATTTCCAATTCAGGTCGGCGTTTGGTCTGTAGCGTGTACCAATGTTCGAGTTCAACGTTGGTCGTGGCGACCCAGACCAGTTCATCGCCGCGCCCATCATTCACGGATTTGGCCGCCAGTCCGGCGACAGATTGCACGAGCATCTCATGCACAATCGCCGGAGCGGGAAACGTGTTCTGTTCGATCGTTCGAACCAGACCTTTTGGGACAGCTTGACTGGGCCACCAGCGCCCATCCTGAGCGCTGGCATTCGCGGTGAATACAGCGAAGATGACCAGAACCAAGGCTCGTCGAAACACTCTCATGCGTGCGTCTCAGGTGGGCTGACGCCCGAAGAACCGGCGGACTTACGTCCTCCGCTCAGGACGGAATGTCGTCCCGGCGGATTCCAACGTGGCACGATGCTCCGCATCGTGAACTCATGGCGCGAAATGTCGCCCCGAAATAAGTGTTTGCGAGCATACGAGGGGGTAAAGTTCGTTCTGACACGGTCGGCTTACGCCTTATAGCCGGATTTGACGTCGGGACCAGTCGAGGGAGGTTCACGTTTCAACAGTTGATTCATCGCCTTTCCACAGTCGCGAAACCAGTTGAACAGCACGCTGACATCGTTGCCGATACAGAAGTGCTTCACTCCCATGTCAAAATATCGGGCACATTCGTCAGGATGCGAGATTTCCGCACGCGGGGCGATCCCCATTTTCAATGCGGTTTCGATCACGTACTTCTCGGCCTCGCGAACCCGCGGGTGATTAAACTGGCCGGTCAGCCCGAGGCTCATGGAATAGTCGGCGGGACCGAACTGCACCATGTCGACACCCTTCACGGACAACAGCGACTCCAGGTTTTGAACCGCCTGATCCTTTTCGATCATCAGGGCGATCACGGCATCATCCAGGGCCTGCACAAACGCAGGTGTTCCCGGTTCCATGACAAACGCGACGTCGCGACGCATGCCAACCCCATGTCGACCGTGAGCGTGCGGTGTTTCAGCTCGCACGGCACGCACACATTCTTCAACATCTTCCTTTGTCCGGGGATCCGCGAACAGGACGTTCTGGATTCCCGAACCGATCGACCGGATCGTCAGATACGTTCGCGGTTCCTGCTCGATCTTCATCATCGCCGTCATGTGATCGAACAGATCGACGGCCCGTCCGATGTTTTCGAGTGCGTAAAGGTCATAGGGAGCATATTCACCAACGAATTCGACGTAGTCGAACATTCCCGAGTGACCGACCAGTTCAATGATCGTGGGCCACGAACTATGGATATGCGTTCCCAGGCTCGGCTGGTCGGCATTGAGTAGTTCGCGGAGGCGATTCCGTCGCATGAAGTCTCCAAAAATGAGGGGTCAGGTGGATCAAAGTTTAATTCTCGCCTGATAAACCGACTGGAACTCGAGAGTCCGTTGTCAGCGAGAATTGAACTTTGAACCACCTGACCCCGAAAGTTGACTATTGGAAAATGCACCGACTATGCGAACAGGCTGGTCACGGCCTGAGCTTTGACCAGTTCGCGCGGTTGGTTCAGGTGGTTGTAGACGATCGTTTCGGGATTGATGCCGAAACTGTGGTAGATCGATGCCAGCAGTTCAATCGGGTGGACTGGGTTTTCCAGAGGGCTGGAAGCGGTCTTGTCGCTCTTGCCGTACACGACGCCGCGCTTGACGCCCGCACCGGCCATAACGCACGTGTAGCAATACGGCCAATGGTCGCGACCATCGGGTGTGTTGCCGTTACCCGAAGTGCTGACGCCGCGATTCGGGCTGCGACCGAATTCGCCGACACATAGAACCAGCGTCTCGTTCAACAAACCGCGTTCATCCAGGTCGCTGATGAAGGCTGACAATCCGGTATCCAGCAACGGACCGGATTGCTTCTTCATCCGCTCAGGCAAACCGGCGTGATGATCCCACGAATGATTGTCACTGTTGGCGACCTTGGGCCAGACGACCTCGACAACTCGCGTCCCCGCTTCCACCAGCCGGCGAGCCAACAACAGACTTTGGCCAAAGGTATTGCGGCCATAAAGGGCTCTGGTTTCGGGATTCTCTGCCTTCAAGTTAAACGCTTCACGAGCACGACCGGAAACGATCAATCGCATCGCCTGATCGTAGTAGGCATTCAGGTTGTAATCCTTGACGGACGCGTCAATGGCCGGCATCGCAGCGCTGATTGAATCTCGCAACTTCGCGCGGCGTTCCAGCCGGACGGAGAAGACTTCCGGGCGGAGCTGCAAATCGTCCACCTTGATCTTATCCATCTTGGCCATATCCATGTCATCGCCATCAGGATACAGGGTGTACGGATCGAAGGCCTTCCCCAGGAATCCGGCTGTTCCACCCTTGCCGACGACGTTGCTCTCCTGCAACGGGCGCGGCAGCATCACGAACGGCAACATCGGCTCGGTCGGTGGCTTCAGGCGGATGATGTTCGAACCGAAATTGGGAAAGTCCTTCGGGCTGGGCGGCTCAAGCTGGCCCGACGCACTGACCTTGTCGGTCGTGTAACCTGTCATCATCTGGTAGATGGCGGCGGTGTGGTTGAACAGTCCGTTCGGCGTGTAGCCGAGCGAACGAATCATCGTGAACTTGTCGTTGATCTGCGCAAGCTTCGGCATAATCTCGGTGAAGTTGACGCCCGGCAACTTCGTGGCGATCGGCTGGAAAATGCTCTTCACATTGTCGGGAGCATCCGGCTTCGGATCCCACAGATCGAGGTGCGATGGCCCTCCCTGCAAATAGATCAGGACGACGCTTTTGGCCTTCCCCCAGCCGGGACCGCCTACGATCTTTGTTTCTTCCGCCTGCGCCTTCATTTGCAGCATGGAGCCGAGCGTCAACCCGAACATTCCGCTCCCGCCCACTCGCAACACGTCACGGCGAGACATCCCCAGATTACGATCACACAAATCTTTTGCACGTTGGCCAAGGATTGAAAGCATCAGACGTCTCCGTTTTTAGCCTGTGATGGTGATGGTGAGAGAAAATTCAGTGATTCGTAACTGCGAGTTATAGCATGAATCGTCCATGCATTGATTTTGCCTGATATCAAATTTGAAAACCATCCCATTTCATCGATTGAAGAGGAATGACGGGGTATTAATCAATGCCCAGACGACGTCCTGAGCGGCGGTGAGCCTTTTATTGCCAAGTTGGGTTTCGCTGTTTTTCGCGTCAGCGTGCAGTTGCAGCAGCTTTCCGTCAGGCGGAATCGGTTGACTGACCAATTCCAGTTTCCCCTGCAATTCAACCAGTTTCGGATCGACTGGCAGCGGTTGATTCGCAACCCCCAAGGCAGCCTGCAGGTTGCGGAATTCCTGATCGACTGCTTTGAAATGTTTAGCAAGATATGCGGTCTGCTGCGCCGAACGTTGATCGGCAGGAGTGGAAACAATGGCTTTGTACTCGTCCGCCAGCGTCAGACCGACGTCGGTCTTATCGATGGCCACCGAGATCCGGAACCGGCCCATCAAATAGTCTGGCTGTCCAAATTTGTGATGCAGCAGCACCTTCAACTGTGTTCCCCCCTCGATATTGATCGGTTGCTTCGTTTCGAACGTGGCCCAGTGCGTCGTGCCGTGAACGGGAGAAACCGCCCATCCGTCGCCGCCGTCGTTTGGATTGCCGTTGATCGCCTTTGCCACCTCGTAGCTCTGCTGGCTGAAGTCCGCCAGCGGCTTGTGAAGGTCAACCTTCTTCGCATCGGCAGGATTGGCAGCCGGTGATGCAAACACTTCGAATTCGTTCAGCACAAAGTTGCCGTCGCCCGATCGCCCCGGCCCTCCGTTCGGGAATTTCTCGTTGGCAATTGCTTCCAGGCGGAAAGCAGTAATGTTTCGCAAATTCGTCGGCAGCATCACGGTCAGCGCGACGTTCTTGGCCTGCTTCGGTTCCACAGTAATCGACCGATCCGATTCGATGATCAGTGTCGTTTCC
>Ga0206824_10223_pt2 | contig 17875 bp, 16 predicted proteins | sample Alteio_BWOrgCont_82_FD_152874 | JGI IMG/M metagenome (GOLD analysis project Ga0206824, IMG submission 152874) | Enriched cells from forest soil in Barre Woods Harvard Forest LTER site, Petersham, Massachusetts, United States -... | ecosystem: Environmental > Terrestrial > Soil > Temperate forest >...
GCTCGGGTTGCCTTTTACAAAGGGGGTTAGGGTTTCCCGCCTCTTCCGTAGCGTCCCAATCCTTAGGACTGAAAAAAGAAATCGCGATGGAATGATCTGCGTTCAATCGTTTTTCAACAATTGGAACAAGGGTTTCCCACTCCCCCACACTGGCCGCGTGAAACCATTCTTCAGCCCGGCCTTCGCGACGGTGCAAGACACTTGCAGGCCGCGGATCAAATTTTTGAAATAGAATTTCCCAGCCCTGAGCAGTGAGTGGCTTACGTTTTACCATTTTGTTTTTCCTGATCGATCAACGACATGCACAGGTACCGACGGGTCACGCGAAAACATGCAGTGCCATCCTTCGAACACGGACGACACCAAAGTTTCGCCTGAATCACCTGGCTGTTTTCCCGCCACGGGCCAAAACCGCCATCAGGCGCGGTCGGACCAAACAAAACATGGACCGGGCGACCAATCGCTTCGGCCACATGGGCTAATCCCGAATCTACCGAATAAATTTGTGGAGCATGTGAAAGCACCGCCACGGTGGATTGAATCGACGAAAGACCAAGTGCGGCCGTGTGCGGAATAGACTGTTGTGTGAGTTTTTCAACAAGTTCTGTGCAAGCGCGGTCTGTCTTTAATCCCAAAATCACGGGATAAACTTGGTAACGCCGAATCCATGCGACCCAACGATCGGTTGGCCATTCTTTTCCAATCCAGCGGGATGCCGGAACAATCGCGGCCCAATTTTCACGCGTTGGTTTTGGCAGCTCGGCCGGCCAGGGCAAATTTGTAAGATGGGGCAAACTGGGTGTGGAGCGTGATTTTTTTTCGGCAACTTCTGCAAAACGCCGGTAAAAAGGTCGGGGGCGAAGTGCCACAGGCCAAAGGCCCTTAAATGTAAAATAGGCCCAGGTTTTCAAACGTTCTTTGCGCACGGATTTGAATGTGGCCCGCACACCGGAAATCTGGGCGATTGCAAACGCTAGGCGGGTACGCAAGCTGCGATGCAGATCGATCCAATCATCGTAATTTTCGCGAACCAAACTGCGAATTAACTGAACCCAACTGAATAGTGATCCTTGATCATCAAATGCGATCACGCGGTGAATACTGGGATGCCCACGAAGAATCGGCGCGTACCGTGCTTTCACGACCCAGTGGATTTCAATCTTTTGGTTCGCCGGTAATTTTTCTTTGAGGGCCGACAGATAACTGGTCGCTAGAACCACGTCACCCAATGCAGACAATCGAAATATTAAAATCTTGCGGGAATCGGAAGTCATTGCCGAATCACCCGAATGTATTTTTTCGCGGTTACCCGGAATTCGACCCCCGACTTTGATCCGACGGTGCCAATCACATTCCCCGGTGGCTCGGGCCCGAACATGCTCGAGTCCTGGCGATCACGGTTCACAGGGAATTGCACCACGGTATCCCCACTGACCGAAAACAAATCTAAAAAACCTTGGAATGACGGAGGCAACGAAATTTCCACCTGACCTTTTTCACTTTCGATCCAGCTTAATCCCTTTGGCTTAATAAAATCCGTCACGATGGATGCACCTTGCGCTTGAATTTCTACCGATCCTTCAATCCCCTTTGCTTCAACGGGTTCTGAATTCGTGCGGATGCTTAAATCTCCTTTTAAACCGGCAACGCGAATCTTAGAGGCTTCCGACTGTATTTGAAAATTGCCTTCGCAACGCTCTATTCGAACTTCTCCATCGACGACTTCCGCGTAAACTTGCGAAGTGGCCTTTGTTTTTTGCACCAAAAGATTTCCCTTTTGAATGGCAATCTTGCCACCGAATTCTGAATTGGTCAGTTCAGCGTTTCCAGTTCCCAGAAATAAATCGATGTTTTTTGAATGAACCATATCCAGATGCAAGGCACCGGCATTGTTGCGCACACGAACAACGCCACGCCAATCGGTCACAATGATATCACCGTCTTGCCACGCTAGATCGAGCAATGAATTCCACGGGGCTTTGACTTCCCAATCGACGTGAATCTGAGATTTCGCACGGGTCTGCAATCGATCGATTAGATTTTCACCGCGTGCTGACGCGATACGCAGTTCGACCGTTGTCGGAGTTTCCAGAATCGACAAATTTGTTTTTTGCAGCAGTGCCTGCGCTTGTTCCTTGGTTTCGGCAAAGACTGTTTTTTTAAGAAGCACTCGAACACGGTCTTGCCCCCAGCCGGACATGCGGATTTCACCTTGCTGACCTGAAATCAGGATGCTTTTGAGATCACGCAGTGAACGCTCGGTTTCAACGTTTTCAGTTGCAGATTCCAAGGCCATAGCCAGCTGAGAAGGGCTAAAACTTAACAATCTGAAACTAAGGCAAAAGAGGAAAAAGGCTAAGTTCATGTTTTTATTAACTCCTTTTATACCCAATTTCTTTGCTCAAAAAAACTTGCAAACATTCTGCGATGCGTTATTCTAAGAATGTCAGGAGCACTTAATTTTGTTTATAAGTCCTAAGGATTGGGACGCTACGGAAGAGGCGGGAAACCCTAACCCCCTTTGTAAAAGGCAACCCGAGCGAAAGCTCGGAGACGCAAAGCCACAGAGCTAAAGAACAACCCCAACCCCTTGGGTCTTCTAAGCTGGCTGGGCCGCCAAAGGAACGCCAAACCGCAAGGTTTCAAGGGGGGTCCCCCATAATTCGGACCCTCTCTTTCGATTTCGAAGCCGAAGTTTGCAGGATGCAGACTTCGGCTTTCTGCTTTTGGGGTCCTCTATTATTTTTGGGCCACTCTATTATATAGTCATTGTTTAATGGCTTTTGACGGATTGCTAATCACTGAGATTTTTCACAGTCTTCAGGGGGAAACCTCGTTGACGGGTGTGCCATTTGCTTTTGTCCGTTTGACCGGATGTAATTTACGCTGTGTTTATTGTGATACCGCCTACGCATTCAAAGGCGGCACCAAAATGAGCATTGCCGAAATCCTGCAGAAAATAGCCCCCTATTCCGTTCAACATGTTTTATTGACCGGAGGCGAACCACTGATGCAACGGAACACTCCACAGCTGGTCGATGCGTTAAGTGCAGCCGGTTACAAAGTCAGTATTGAAACCCACGGCGAAGCACCGATTGATTCGGTCGCTGGAAAAGCGCGCATTGTTTTGGACATTAAAACGCCGGGCTCGGCCATGCAGCGGGGCGGATATATTCACAATTTGCCGTTGCTCCATGCGGGCGACGAAGTGAAGTTTGTTTTAGCCTGTGAAGAAGATTACGCGTTTTCGCGCGACTTGGTTTTAAGTGGCAAAATTCCGGTTGGCATCGAGGTATTATTTTCTGCAGCCCAGCCCCATGTTTCCGCGCCCGGGCAATATCCTGGTGTACCGCTGAAATGGCTGGCCGAAAAAATATTAGCCGATCGATTGCCTGTGCGGTTGCAGATTCAGCTCCATAAGTTGATTTGGGGCGCCGAAACGATGGGGGTCTAAGCTTGGGGCTGGCACTTGCGTCGAATTGACGTGGATTGCTACTGACTGAATTGAATGATGGCGCTGGCTTTGACCCGCCAACTTTTGTAAACTGATGGCTGCGTTTGCATTGCGGAATAAGGTGACGTGCCCGAATGGCTAAGGGGACAGTTTGCAAAACTGTATTGTTCCGGTTCGAGTCCGGACGTCACCTCCACTTCGAAAAGATGAATAAAATCAATTACTTAAAAATAAAATATCACAAAAATAGCCAAAAAATAGGCTAATTTTAATACTTATTCTAATACAATAACTATCATGGTAAAATAATGATATGAGTCCGAAGCTCGCAAGGCGAGATCTTCCCGATGGCAGTTTCATTGATATCGCGATTGATGAGATCAAACCCGATCGCTTCAGGCCTCATGGTGTGCGCTATCGATTTGCTTGGGTTGAAAAAGGAAAGTGCAGAGTCCTCTTCGACAATCATCATGGCAAACACGATCATTGTCACATCGATGGAGTTGAAAGAATTTACAAATTTATCTCGATCGAAAAATTGTATGACGATTTCACGGCTGAAATCGGAAATCTTGGAGGCCTAGTATGAAAATAAGAAAATTTAAAATCAAAGTTCAGAATAGCGGTCAATTTAGAGACGACGTCATCAAAACTTGGAAGTCTGCTGAAAAGAAAAAGCTAAGTGAATCTGGATATGACCTAGTTCTCTCCTTTCCTGACATTTCTTGGTTATCGAAAATATTCGGCGCCGAACGAGTTCGGATGATTCAGATCATTCGAGATCAAAAACCTGAGTCAATTTACCAACTCGCAAAATTATTGGGACGTGCTTTACCCAACGTTCATCGCGATGTGCATGAACTAGCTGAGTATGGGATTATTGAATTAAAAAAATCGCGAAAAAAAGGGCAAAAAAGAGAATCGCTTCTTCCTGAGTACAATTGGGATGGCTTTGATATTGCGGTGTAGGGATTTGTGAAAAAAATAATTCTATTCATTTCGATTTTTACCTTCTGTATAGCGATATATTTCAAAACCGCGTACAATCATGGATCTTCAATTAGAAGTTCCACGATAAGCCCAGAAATAGTCAACGTTAACCCTACCCCCCATCAAATTCAGTCGAAAGTTTACCAACAAATCGAATCAAAAAGAAAAGTGACTTCCGATCAACCAAAAGAACGGCCTTTAGATAACGATTCACAAAAAAAATTCAATGCAGCGATGAGTCTCTACGGGAAAGACAATGCGAAAGTTAAGGCCCTCCTAAAAGAAGCCATAGACTTAGATTCAGGAAACATTTCCGCCCTTAGCCTGCTTTCTGGAATATATCTAAATGAAGACAAAAAACTTGAGGCCAGAGAACTTGCAATCGATTGTCTCGCCATCGATATAAAAAACAAAGATTGTCATGAAACTCTAATCAGCAGCTTTACTCGTTATGGTGAATTCGATGAATCTTACAGGTATCTTTCCGATTGTCTTTCAGAAAATCCAGACAACATCGCCTGCCTAGGAGGATTGGAAACTTACTATCTACATGCAGGTAGACTTCAAGACGCGAAAGACATTCTAGACCATCTACAAAAAATTTCCCCCGATTCTATATGGACAGACATCGCCGCCGGAGGATATTATGAAAGTTCAGGCGACTTAGAACAAGCGAAAACCTATTATGAGCGTGCGTGCAAAAAAGGACAGTCGTTCGCATGCACTCAGGCCAAAAAAATAGGGCATTAAAATAAGAATTATCCCGGCAACGAAACTGGCGAAGGCTTGGAAAGTAAGTCCTTGAGTTTCAACCAAGTTGAAATGTAAAATCTTGCGCCAAAAATGACTCCCACCACTGTCACTAAAAAATTAACAACATAAATCAAATAAACTTCAGGTGACCAATTAAGTGTAATAAAAATGGTGTTACTCACAAGCGCTGCAAGAATAAGCACTCCATATGCCTCTAGTCTTAAACTAGTCACGGGACGCAGATCTTTAGTCACCCCACATAAATAAAATGCGCCCAAGTTTGAGAAGAATTCTATTGCCAGAGCAACGAATGCAGTAGGAATAAAATCTCCATTAAATCCAAATACAAGACTCACCAGCAACAGGGTAATCGAGTAAACGATACTCAACATAAGACCAAACTTAAGAGCGAATACAAATCCTGCAAATATGTATCGACTGAGCTTCAAAAGCATATGTATGTATTTTTAGCTCTAACTGCATCGCCTCACAATACAATATATGCGGACATTTCCCGAGATTTCAGGAGATGTCTGGAGTGTTTCTCAAAGCTTTCATATCTTCCGGCAAAAGTCTTTGCTTTAACGCACTTGCTTGTCCTACAATAGGACAAAAGGAGGGGTAAGTTAGTGAAACTACTCATTCTGCGCCGTCACCTCCAATTTTCCATTTCAAAGTTTTGAGACTCGAGTCTCATTCGACGCGACAAGCAACACAAAAATCTTATCTTTGTAATTTTTGCTTTTCACAGATTTCAGCAATTGCTGTTTTAGTTTCTGTGCCTGGACCACCGGGCACATCTGTGTAACTTCGCAATATAAATTTTGCACCGAGCTCACGACTCAAATCTGCAAAAAATTTTGTGAGCACTGCCTGCCTATGATCCGAAAGTTTCACGAAGCTATCAAAAAATGGATGCGGATGATCAAACATATAAACCATTTTCGCAGGCGCAGCAGACTTTATCTGCTTTTGCATTTCATTTTTTATTCGTTCGCGGTTTTTTATGAGATCAAAATTTGGATCTATATTCCAATTCAATCCCCATCGTTCATCGGGTGGTGAATTTAATACTGCGTCGGGTTTAGGCGACACTCCATTTGTCCAGTCGGCTGTTCCCCAAATATCTACAGCAACATGATCCAATTTGTTTTTCTTAAGCTCAGACTTTAATTCTTGCATCACCTTCGAAAGATTCTTTTTGTATGCATATGCCAAAAATGCGGGTTTTGAATCTTTAGAAGTTCCGTGCCAAGACTCAGGCTCGCCCCACTCGGCCTTGAAGTTGGGGTTATTTTCGATTGCTTTAAACATTTCCCGAGTGACGGGTTTGTTTTTTTGAATCGCACTACCAACTGGACCTAAATAATTATTCCACCACTCCAAACTCTTACCTGGATATTTGCGCTTCACCCATTGCACAAAACCCTCATCTCCTTTTACACCCAAACTATAATCATCAAATTGAATCATCCCGTTGGTTTCACCCAAAGCTAACTCATTGACCCCAAGCTTTGCCTGCTCGACTAGCCGCTTCACTAAATAACTTCGGAACCCAGGAGCGGAAAGCGAAGCATATTTTCTCTCGGCCCCTGTTCCAGGGTTTTTAACAATCGGTTTGCCTGCAATATCCACACTTTGCCAGGCAGGATCGAAATCGGCATTTGCAAAATCATGTTCGTTAATGATCGAAAGAGACGTTCCCCCGCCCACTGAGATATCTTTCTTCTTCAAGTCTTGAATTAAATCCGCACGATGTTCATATGCTTTATCTGGAGCCGGCTCGCCAAATCGATACCATGAACGCGTGAGCGCATTTGGTTTTAGATCGTTCATGAATGTAAAGTCGTCTCCAATACGAATATCTTCCTGAAAAAATAAACAGCCGCTATACGCGTCCTTCTTTCGTAAATGCTTAAATGAAGTTTCTAAGATATTTGATGTCGCTTTATCCACGATTGGATTTTGCAATGCTGGGCACTCTGATTCCGCATGAGAAACAGTGCTTATAAAAATTAGTATTATAACCTCAAACCAAAACTTCACGGTCACCCTGCCATTTTAAATTTAGAAATTTTTTGATGTTTACGAATTGAGTTTACGACACTCCCATTGGATTTAGGAACTCTTCTCCACGGTAGGCCGTACCTTTTGCTAAAGGACTGCGTCATCTCTGCTGATGAATCCGCACCGGCAACTGCGCAGCCAAGACGAACCCCGTGACTTGGATCAAAATCAAAGCAACAAATGGAATTAGAAATCCTTCTGAAGTAACAACCGTACCTACAGCCGCTGTCGCCGCCGTCAAAAGTGCAAGCACCGTAGTCGCAATCGGCCCGCCCAGCCTTTGCACAATATTCAATGCAGTCGTTGCCAAACCCAGTTTATCTTTTGAAACCGATGCGTACGCGGCGGCAATGGTTGGAATCCCTGCTGCGCCCTGACCAACGCCCCTTGCTAATAACGCCGCCATAATCACCGGAATAGAAACATGGCCCCGAATCATCCAAATAAACGGTAAAGTGCCCAAAATATTCAGCAAGGCGCCACCGGCCGAAATCGCGCGACATCCGAATCGATCCGTCAGCGCGCCCATCAACGGATAAACGCACATCATCCCGATTCCCATCGGCGCTAACATCCAGCCCACTTTTTCAGCAGACATTCCGCATCCTAAAGTAAGGTACAGCGGAATCAGAAATTGACCCGCATACATGACCCCATTCGTAACAAACTGGGTGACAGCGGCAGTCGTGAAAATCCGATTCTTAAACAGCTCAAGGTCAATTAAAGCCTTCGTTTTTTTGCGTCTTGCATGCCACGCGAACGCCACCAACAGCGACAGACCTAAAATTAAAAAACCACTTCCTTCGTGGTGCGCGACTTGCTCCACTCCAAAAAGAAAACAGGCAAGACCAGGAGAAATAAAAATAAAACCCAGGGCATCAAAAGGCCGTCTTTGCTTTGAAGGTTCATCACGCGGCAAAAGAAAAACAGCGAGTATCACCGCTAAGATCCCCACCGGCAAATTGACATAAAACAGCCAAGGCCAGCTTGCGTATTTCAGAATCGCACCGGCCACGATCGGCCCAAACGTCGGCGCAAGCAAAACCGGTGTCGCCGCATAACCAATAACCCTGGCCATGTGCCTGCCCGCCACACGCGCGATCATCATCTGCGTCAGCGGTGCAAGCAAACCGCCGGCAATTCCCTGCAACAAACGGGCGCAAATCAACTGATCCATAGTGTGCACGGCACCACACAGCGCGGACGTCAGCGTGAACAATGAAAAGCACCATAAATAAAGTTTTTTTGCCCCAAGGCGATCGACCATCCAACTGTTCAGCGGCAACATCAAAGCCAATGCCAATAAATAACCACTGATAATCCATTGCGCCGAAGCAATGCTGGAATGCAAAGAGTCCCGGATGTTTGAAAGCGACACGTTCACAATGGTCGAATCCATCTGCGCCATCAGCGGCCCAAGAAGCACGACGCAGATGGTTCTCCAAACCTTGGGATCTAAGCGATCGAATGGCTGTTCAGTCAGAGTGGACGTCGCAGATTCTGATCTCGTTTCTGATTTGGACTCCAATTTCAATCAAGCTCCGTATTCGGCGATAAAAGCATCGACCGCCAGAACGGTCGCCTGCATTGGAAAAACTTTTTCCGTTAGGACTCGATGCACTTCTTCATCTCGATCAAAACAGGCATCCTTCAGCACGAAGCAATTAAAATCCAAGTCTGAAGCCTGTCTCAAAGTCGAAAGTGTGATGCCACTGGTGGAAATTCCAAAAAACACCAAATTTTCAATTCCACCGGCCCGCAAAATCATGCGGAGCTGATTTTCCGAAAATGCACTGACTCGTTGTTTATGGACCGCCAGTTCCCCGGGACGAATGATTGATGGATGAAACTCGGCAGAAGGTGTTCCTTTCACAAAAAGATTCGCTTGCCTGACACGTGCGAATCGCGACTCTGCACCATTGGGAATTTCCGGATGTCCTTCTGCAAATCCAAGCCCCACGTGAATAATTTGATACTGCTGTTTGCGCGCAAATTCGACGGCTTTCGCGGCGTAAGGAATAGCCACCTCAGCACCGGCAACCATTCCCAGAATTCCATTTTGAAAATCAAGGGTAAGCATCGCTGTTTTCTTTGGATCAAGTTTCATACATTTTCCTTTCGTGACTGGTGCCCCAGTTATGGTTCAAGTAAACGGCGAATGATTCCACCTGCGGCAAACAACGTCGTCTGATCTTGTTTATTCAAATTTTCGATCGCTCGTAAAAGCCAAGTGCGACTTGCAACTTTTGAAGCTTTCTTCATCGCTGCACCTTGCGGAGTCAATCGGATATTCATCTGACGACCATCCGTCGGATGCGCCTTTCGTTCGATCAGGCCCATTTCTTCAAGCATCGCGACCGCGGTGCCCATGGATTGGGGTTTTACGCCTTCTGCCCGCGCAAGATCGGCAATGGTTGCTGGTCCTTCTTTTTCAAGTCGCGACAATACAGCCTTTTGCGTCCACGACAGTTCATGCAAACTGGTTGGTGAATTGGAGCGGATTCGCCGCACCAAAAGCCCAAGCGCTAAAATCAGTTCATTGACGGCACTTTCGTTATTTTTTGACTGAGCCATTGCTTGGTAAAAGCATCTCATATTAGAAGCTAAACTGTCAAGTCTAACTTGCAAGTTTTTCTTTCAATAGCATTTCCAGCCTTAAATGCAGATTTTACAGTTTTCGAGAAAGCGTAACTGAAAACACCGTTCCGCCAGCGGCGTCGCTTGTGACTTGAATTTCGCCTTGATGGGCCTCTACAATTCCCTTAACCAAAGTCAAACCAAGACCCCAGCCTTTTTTTCTATTTTTTTCAGGATCACTGGATCGACGGTACTGTTCGAACAAATTTAACTGTTCGTCTTTAGAAATTGGGGTTCCAAAGTTCTGAACGGTCATCAAAACCGTATCCTTGGTTGGCGCCGTCAAGGAAACAGTGATTGGTTTATCGGGATCTCCGTACTTAACTGCATTGTTCGTAAGATTTTCAATGACACGCCTCAGTTGGTGCTTATTCCAGCGCCCTCGCAATTGGGTTGTCGACTTGAATATAAAGCGCTTCCCGTGAACGACAGTCAAATCATCCAGGGTGTTTCGCACTAAAAAAGTAAGATTAAATTCCGTGAATTTTAGCTGCAGCTTTTCACCGGCTCTGATCAGGTTTGCATCCAGCAGATCCTGAATCATGTGGTCGATGCGCACGACTCCTTTAATAATAAGTCCAGCAAGCATTTGAATTCGATTCGGGTCATCGGGCTGCCTAGCCAACAACTCTGCGCTCATTTTTGCCGAGCTCAGCGGAGTGCGAAGGTCATGGGTCAGCGTGGAAACAAATTGTTCCCTTAGAACTCGCTCCGACTCTAATTTCGCTACTGTTTCGCGAAGAAACGATTCTACTTTCTCTAGCTGTTGGCGCCGCCGTAAAGATTCTTCTTTAGCCTTGACCTGTTCAGTCACGTCGCGTGCGATGCAATAAAACGTTCCTTCAAATGTCATCACATTCCACGAAAGGTGCACCACACTTCCACCGTTTTTAATGTAACGATTTTGATAGTCCTCAATCGCCCCACCTTCACGCCCAAGATGCTTCAAGATCACAATAGAAGATTCGCGATCGTCAGGATGAATAAAATCCAGACACACACGGTTCAATAACTCGCTTGAGGTATAACCTAAAATTTTCTCACAAGCAGGATTCACGCGGGTGAAACGACCATCCATGGACACCAAACAAAGAAAATCGGTTGAAATATTAAAAAACAGATTCAATTCTGTTTCGGCTTTGCGCCTCTCGGACAGATCCGTGATGGTCGTGCGAAATTGTACATTTCCGGTGCTGGGATCAGCAAAGCAAATGGTAGACAATTCGACCGCGATGACCTGTTTGACTCGATTTTGAATTTGGAGTGTGGACGTTATACTGCCGCCTTCGTCACGGCATCGCTTCATATGCGTGCGGAACACCGGCTGATCGGGGCCAATAACCCAAGGGGCAAACGAACGTTCGATCAACCACTGCCGTTCGACCCCGAACATTCCAGCTGCGGTCAAATTGACCTCTTGAATGATTCCATGTTCGTTTAAAGTAACATAACCCACAGGCGCAAAGTCATACAGATTGGCATAACGATTGTGTGACTCTTCTAGCTCTGCACGCGACTCACTCAGTTCACGAACCTGCATTTCCAACTCAATCTGATAAACTTCAAGTTCATGCAGTACCGTCTTTAATTCAACTTCATGACTATCGTTAGGCCCGTTCGATCCGGTAAACGTTCGAAGCGCATTCAGTCTGACCGCAAGTTCCGATTTGCTCATCCTTCGGCGGCTAACGGGATCGATGCCAATGTTTTCCATATCAAGATCCTCTAGGTCTTAGTCTTTTTTTGTTTTTCGTATTCGGTTAAATCATGAAGCGTAATCAGGATCAGAAGTTTCTTCTGACCTTCCCATTCTAAAGTGCGCGCGTGAACGACGACTGTTTTTTGGCCTACGACTTCGAAACGATGTGAAACGGCAAAGTCGCGAACCTCTTGTTTTTTTGGAAGTACGTTTTCCAAAAGATCCCTTAGTTCGGGAATATCCCACTGCCCGTTTCCTAGTTCATAAAATAAGCGCCCCACAGTTTCGGCCGGGTTTACTTTAAAAATCTCGTAAAAAGCCGAATTCACTCTTTCAACACGCAGTCCTTCATCCAATACAACTAACGGGTCACGGACAGTCTGAATGATTCCATCCGAATAAGCATCCGCTGCTTTTGCAAGCCGTTCGCGTGTCTTACCGTCATCGATGTTCACAAAAACGATGACAGCTCCGTCAATTCGATTGTCTTGAGTTTTATAGGGACGAATTCGAACAGAATACCAATGTCCCTCGCGATCCTGTGTCTCGATTTCAACGGTTGTAAATTGATTGATTACTTTTGAAATTTTATCTTCAAGATCGTCAATCTGAAACCCAAGGTTGATGCTGGTCAAACTTCGCCCAACATCGGCTGGAATCAATTTCAGTAACTGTTCAGCCATTGGGGTAAACCGCTTAATACGCAGATCCAGCCCCACCATGACAATCGACACGTGAGCGTTGCCTAATAAATTAAGCAAATCGTTGCTAAGATGATCTAGTTCATTATTTCGGTCGGAAAGCTCGTCATTCAGTGTTGTCAGTTCTTCGTTCGTGCTTTGTAATTCTTCTTTTGCGGTCTCAAGTTCCTCGTTGGTGCTTTGCAATTCTTCGTTGGCGGACATCACTTCTTCATTTGCACTTTGCATTTCTTCATTGGTTGCATTTTGATCTTCGATGATTGCTTGCAATGATTTCTGGGTGATAGACAATTCGTCACGTAACGAACCATTTTCGCGCATCAACACATCGATCTTATTTTGTCCTGATTTGCTTGCGTCCTGTTTTTCCTGGACGACGTTGCCCTGCACCTTTTCTATTTCTGAAAATAAAATCAGGTAATGAACTTCGCAACCCGGCGATACAACCGGCGACACTTGGACATCCACAATTCGAGTTTCTGTTCCGGTCTTGACTCGGATTCCATTTTTCCTGAAAACTTTCCCCTCTTTTGTAACGGAATGAATCAAGACGCGGATGTCTGTTGAAAGATCGGGATGGATCATTTTCATCAGACTCCAAGTTGCCTGCCCTCGTGCCGGTTCGATATACGGAGACGTCGAACCGCGAAATTGCATGATATCAAGTGATGGACTCACTAAAACCCACGCGGGGGCAAATCGATCTAAAACCTGTCTTTCTGCTTCCACCAATGGATCCGTTTTTTTCGAAGGTTGTATGAACGGTACCGGTGATCGATTCAACACAACAGCAGCTGGCGGCACATAAGGCGGCGTGCCGCGTAAATCAATTCGGGGACGTCCGGCAGCAGTTTTTTTCATGTATATCTTAAATTTTTTGTCCACAATCGCAAAAAGGTTTGCGGCCGTACCCACGCTTTCTGCCGAACCAAGCATCAGAAAACCGTTGTCGTTCAAGGCGTAAAAAAACGTATCCATTAACTTTTTTTGGATCGTTTGGCTTAGATAAATCATCACGTTTCGACAGCTTAAAAGATCAAGTTTATTAATGGGCGGTTGACGTGTAACATCTTGGATTGAAAAAATGCAGCAATCGCGAACGGCCTTCGTGACGCGAAAACCACCTTGTTCTTTTCTAAAAAAACGTTCCAGTCTTTCTGTGGATATTTTTGAAGATGCAGATTCGGGATACGCACCAATGCGCGCGATCTTAATTGCCGATTCACAAATATCCGTTCCATAAATTTGAATGGGATATTTGGACGCGCTTTCGCCAAGATATTCCAAAATTGAAATAGCAATGGAATAGACTTCTTCGCCCGTAGAACAACCCGGAACCCAGATGCGAATGGGAGTACCTGAAACGCGATCCCTCATGATTGAAGGAAAAACTCTTGTCTTCAGAGAATCAAACGCTTCTGTATCGCGAAAGAAATCGGTGACGTTGATCAACAGGTCTTCAAAAAGCGCTTTGACCTCGGCCGGTGTTTGCTGAAGATACGTCAAATAATGCGCTAGCGTGTCGACCCGGTGTAAAACCATTCTGCGTTTGATGCGGCGGCTGATCGTTGGATATTTATAGGTCGAAAAATCGATCTTGGTGACTCCACGAATCAGCATGAAAATCTTCAATAAAATCTGCTCAACATCTTGAGTCGGAGCTTCTTCTTCGATGACGACCAATTTTCGCACGATCGGATGGCTGGCAATATGAACCAATTCTTGGGAAATTTCTTCTACCGTCAGTGTAAAATCTGGCGTCGCAAGTTCAATGGCCGCGCGGGGCATACCGTCAAACTTTGCGGTTTCTGGTTTTTGCACCAAAGTAATTCCACCATCGGCCTTGATCTCTTTTAAACCATGGGCCCCGTCCGATCCTGTGCCCGAAAGAATCACCCCGACGGCAAGATTTCCCTGATCACGCGCAAGGGATTGAAAAAAAACATTTACAGGCAAACCGCCGCCGTGCGGTTCGGGCATCGGGCTGAGTTGAAGTGTCCCGTGAAATATTTCTAAGATCGCGTTTGGCGGAATAATATAAACGTGATTGGGTTCTACGATGACTCCATTTTTAACTTCTTCGACATTCATCTGGGTCGCTTTTTGAACAAAAGTGCTCAGCATACTCATGTGCTGTGGCGATAGGTGTTGAACCAGAACAAAGGCAAGACCCGTATTTGAAGGAAGTGTTTTGAACAACTCAATGAATGCTTCGAGGCCCCCGGCAGATGCGCCTACCCCGACAATAGGAAAAGTCGCCTGCTCAAACGAAGAAACAGATGGAATTTTTTATCTTTGATGTTTTTGGTGAAACTGCGGTTTTTGAACGTACTTTTGTTTTTTTTGGGGCTTTTGTTTTTTTTGGAATCGGACGACGGACAGTGGACAGCGCAGCGGATTTTTTACTTTTCTTCACACGTCCGCCAATCTTTCGTCATTTCAGGCTTTTGTTAGCAAATAGTAGTCATTTAGCTTATGTCCGACGAAGCATCAGAACGCAAGGCGAATCAATATGTTCTATTAAATTAACCACGATCGAGAGCACGTTGCGGAACATGTGCGAAGATCAGTTGACCAAAGCACCCATAAATGGGGCGATTCAGACGCACAAAGCACATTTTGCGACCTGTTTAGCGTTGATGATGCTCTTTTTTTGGATTTTTATGATTTGTCTTTTTTACTGGAAACGCAGCTTTGATGTCCCCCAAAGAAGTTTCCTTAGGATTGTTTCTGACATCCGGCATCTCGCCTCCGGAGGTGTGAATAACGAATACAGGCTGAAGAGACTTTTTTATTGTTTTCATAGTTCAATAGTATTCATCCGTCTTATTCACCGAATAAAGATCAAGCTAAGTTTTTTGAACAAGGTTGTTGCTTGTACCTGCTTCACGCGATTCCAAGTTTTCTAAACAATGGAACCTTACCAAAATCGACCACGAATGCGAAAGCCGCCGCAGCTACCAACGCACCGGCTACAAATGAAACAGGCAACGGCGACATTGCAATCCCTAAGATTGCAAGCGTCGATGCAATCGCTAGATCCGCCACCGATGAACACAACAACCACACGCTGGGGCGCAAACGCCCTATATGACCTCGTTCCCGATTCAAATAAGTCGTCGCCTGATTTCCAAATACGATTAAAATAAAGGCAAACGTTTGAAGCGCTTCAAAAGCGATTCCCATGCGGAATTTTGCAAAGCCCAAAAGTGCTGTACAGAAAATGAGTTCACAAATACCGATAAAAACCCCAGCAATCGTTAATTTCCCAACTTGCCAAGTATTCGGAGCTGAGGATGAACGCACATTATCGGTCGTCAACGACATCCCCAGCAGATCGCCGGTGATCATGATGATGACCATCAACAACGGGGTTAAAATCGCGTGCCCTGTCATCAGCAAACCCACGATCAAGAAAAGAACCTGAACAATTTTTTTATTGATCGAATTCAACGCGTACGTACAGATACGCTGAAAAAATAATGCGCCCTTCTTTAATCGAAGCGACAATACCCACCAGCCCGGGCTTTGTTAGCACAATTCCAGCTGCAGATTTAGCCACGTCCGTTGCGGTGGACACAGCTATTCCCATCTGCGCCTGGCGCAACGCAGGTGCATCATTCGCGCCGTCCCCGCACATTCCAACGGTGTTCCCGTTTTTCTGAAATGCTTTTACTAAATTGTATTTTCCTTCAGGCAGGACACCGGCATAAACAGAAAAATCTTCCGGACGCACATGATCTGGAATCGCGCCCTCTGAAAAAACAGCTCCGTTTAAACCGACTTTGCTGGCTACAATCTTTGCAGTCACGGACGCATCACCCGTCACCATAATGGTGCGTACACCCAGGCCATGCAATTCCGATATCAAATCGGCGGAATCGCTTCGAGGTGGGTCGCTGAGCGCAATCATTCCTACAAGCTTTAGCGACGTTTTCGGACCGCATGCTACAGCCAAAACACGAAGCCCTTGAGATTCTAATTTGTTTGCCATTGCGAAAGTATCGTCCGATGGTTTCGTAAAACCACTTAGCCCAACGACGGCACTATATGCACCTTTCACGACGCTGATGTCGCCTTCGTTTATTTTTGTGACAATGGCTTCGGACATTTTTGTTGCGGAATCGAAAGGAATGAATTTTTTAAGAGTCGGCAAATCCGTTGCGGGTGGCTTGGACGCAGAAGCAGCAATTCGAACAGCTGCATCCACCGGATCTTGACCTCCATCCGAACTGGCAAGAGACGCAAGACCCAAGACATGGGCGTCGTCAAAACCTGGCATAGGACTAACCGCATCGACGGTCAGTTGGTTGCCAGTCAATGTGCCTGTCTTGTCCACGCAAAGAACGTCAATACTGGCCGCTTCGTCAACAGCCGAAAGACGCGTGGGCAAAATTCCCAAGCCCGCTAATTTTCGCGCGCCAATTGCTGCGGCCAGTGTGAACGTCGCAGGTAACGCCACCGGGATGGATGCTAAAACGGCTGTCAGCACTAAAGGAATAATCTCGGCTACGGAAAATTTAAGAAAGATGGAATAAACCACCATCAAAACAATCAAAACTCCGTTCACCATACCCAGATTACGAACCACGCGTAAAACTGCTTTTTGCTGGGAACTGGTAACATGGGCCGTCCGAACCAATTCTGCAGTACGTCCAAATTTGGTGCGCGCGCCGGTTGCCGTCACTTCTGCTATTGCTTCCCCGCGACGCACCAGTGCGCCGGCGCAAGCTTGAAAATCAGGGCCTGCTTCGATAGGAATGGATTCGCCAGTCAGCATCGATTGATCAAGAAGGATTTCACCTTGAGTCAGTCGTGCATCTGCGGGCACGACTGCACCCACCGACAACTTGACCACATCACCGGGCACCAATTCCGCAGTTTGCACGATCGACCAAACACCGTCGCGGTGAACGGACGCGTTCAACGCCAGTCGTGATTTGAGTGCCGCCAATGTCGCTTGCGCACGTCCTTCCTGAAAAAAACCAAGAACGGCGTTAAAGACTAATAGCGACCCAATAATCGTGGCCTCGGCGTACTTGCCAAGAACGACTTCAAGTGTAATTGCCGCTTCTAACATCCAAGGAACGGGGGCCCAGAATTTGCTGAATGCCTGACGAATGGGGTGAACGGCAACATCTGAAACTTGGTTGGGACCAAATTCTTTAAGTTTCCGTTGCGCTTCATCCGTAGTCAGACCGTTCATATGCTGATCATTGGCTCGATCTATTTTATTTGAAAGAACTAGTTTACGAAATGGATAAGCATTCTATGTGTACGTCACGTGAAGTTAATCCAACAATTAAGATGAGTCGGCCCTTCCGTTCCTATACTTATAAAAACAAGAATGTGACTCCGGCCAGCGCTTGAATCGCGCGGCTTCTAATTTGCACATTGGAATTATTGCTGAGATCCAGCAAACCGTAATCATAGCGAGCTTCTACTTCTAAAACGATCGGCGAAATTTTGAAGCTCAAACCAGCGCCCCCAATCAAGCTGACATCCCAGTTGTTTCCATTATTATTGGTGACGGTCAATCCACCCGCAGTTGCACTACTTGCCAAGTGCACCGAC
>Ga0206824_10045_pt2 | contig 17738 bp, 22 predicted proteins | sample Alteio_BWOrgCont_82_FD_152874 | JGI IMG/M metagenome (GOLD analysis project Ga0206824, IMG submission 152874) | Enriched cells from forest soil in Barre Woods Harvard Forest LTER site, Petersham, Massachusetts, United States -... | ecosystem: Environmental > Terrestrial > Soil > Temperate forest >...
CATTAATAATTTTCCAGCATAACCGTAATAGCGAAGCGGTATTTCCTCGCGCGACCCTTTGTCGGGTATCTATCGCCGCCCGCCACTGATTTTCATGTCGCTTCGCAATACCCTGCTGCTGGTCTTTTCCGCATGGCTCATCGTCATCACAGCGTTGCATGCGCGCATGAATCCGGAATCAATGAACGGGCTCGCGGAACTAATGGCGTCGTATCACCGGAAAAAGGACGCGGTGACGACGGACAAGTTCAAGATTGGGTTCCTTCCAGTCACCTGCCATCTGACCTGCCCGGTCACGGACTTCATCAACCGGCGATTGACAGGGCAGGGCATATTCCAGCCGATACGGTTCAATAGCTGGCCGGAGTTGAAGGAATCGTACCTGGCAGGGCACACGCCGGCGACATTCATTCTCGCACCGATGGCGATTGCGCTGCGCGAGCAAGGCGTGCCGATCAAGATCGTCTACCTGGGCCATCGCGATGGCAGCGCGGTGATGGTGCACAAGGATTCACAAATCTTTCGCATGGAAGACCTGCGTGGGAAACGTATCGCCGTGCCCAATCGCTACTCGAACCAGCGCCTCCTCTTTTTCCGCGCCTTGAAGCAAGCGAATATGACGGTGAACGACGTCGCGCTCGTGGAGATGCCGCCGCCGGACATGCCCGCGGCGTTGTACTCGAAATCCGTCGAGGCAATTTGCTCGGGCGAACCTTTCATGGGCCAAACGGAACTCGACGGCTACGGGCGCGTGCTGTGGCTCACCAAGGACGTGTGGCCGAATTTCATCTCGTGTGTGCTGGCCGTGCGGGACGACATCATCAAAACACGCCGCGCCGACGTCCAGGCGCTGGTCGACGGCATTGCGAAAAGCGGGAAATGGCTCGATCAAAGCATGGAACACCGGATGAGCGCGGCGCAGTTCGTATCAAAGAACTATTACATGCAGGATCCGCGGCTGCTCACCTTTGTGCTGAGCAAACCACCAGACCGGGTAAAGTACACGCGTCTCACACCGCTGAAGCCGGACTTTGAGGAGATCGAACAACTGGGCAAGGAATCGGGCATCCTCCAAGGAACGGCGCATTTTGAAGACTACGTCGACCCCACTTTCGCCGATGCGGCTACGGAGCATGCGGAGGCGTGGAAATTCGAGGGACCAAAACCGTGAGCACCGCCGTAGCTGAACCCTCGAAGCCGACGACCGGACACGATGACCCGGGTGCGCCACCCGCCAGGCGTCGCGAGCCGCACGCGTGGCTCAAAATCGCCCTGCCGGTGGCCGTGGTGATCATCTTTCTTTTCGCGTGGGACACGGCGGTACGCGTCTCGGCGAGCGATGTGTTTCCCCGCCCGCTCGATGTGGCGCGCGGCATTCATGAACTGATGCAGAAAGGGCTGCTCGCCAAATATACCGTGGCGTCGCTCTTTCGCGTGACCTGGGGCTTCGGGCTGGCGGTGCTGGTGGGGGTGCCCTTCGGCTTGTTCCTCGGCTGGTTTGGCCGTGCGTACCAGGCTTTCAACCCGATGATCCAAATCTTCCGACCGATCTCGCCGATCGCCTGGATTCCGGTGGCAATTCTGTGGTTTGGCATCACGGATGTGGCGCCTATTTTCCTCATTTTTCTGGCGAGCGTATTTCCCATTACGGTCTCCGCGACGGCCGCGGTGCAGAATATGCAGCCGGTTTACCTTCGCGCGGCGCAGAACTTCGGCCTTTCGCGCGTGCAGCTCTTTCGACGCGTGATTTTTCCGGCGTGCCTGCCGCAGATCATTACGGGCATCCGGATTGCACTCAGGGTGGCTTGGCTGGTGGTCGTGGCGGCGGAAATGATCGCCGTGAACTCAGGGTTGGGTTACCTCATTATCGATGCGCGGAATGCAGGAAAACGGTATGACCTGGTCGTAGCCGGGATGGTGATGATCGGGGTCATCGGGTTGATTCTGGATCTGCTGGTGCGGCGGCTCGAGACCTTTGATGAAGTGCGATGGGGATACGCGAATAAGTGAAGGGGGAAAATCCAACATCCAAGTCCGGGCCGGACGGGCATACCCAACACCCTGCATCGAATGGTTTGGGCCGGAACGCTGCCCGTGAAGATGCAGCGATCTTGGTGCGCGATCTTTGGATGAGCTTTCCGGGGAAGGAGGCGGGACAAAAGATTCATGTCCTCGAACGGATCGACCTGGAGGTGGCGCAGGGTGAGTTTGTCTGTATCGTCGGACCCAGTGGTTGCGGGAAATCGACGCTCCTCAACATCATCGGCGGTTTTCTCACACAGACACGCGGGGAGGCGCTGGTGGAAGGGCAGTCGGTGCATGGCCCCGATCCGCGGCGGATTTTTGTGTTTCAGGAGAATGGGGTGTTTCCGTGGCTCAATGTGCGGGAGAACATTGGTTTTGGGTTGCTCGCCCGACCGACGGAGGAGCGAGAGAGGACGGTCTCTCACTACACGGAGATGGTCGGGTTGATCGGCTTTGAGCACGCCTATCCGAGAGAGCTTTCGGGTGGCATGCGGCAGCGGGTGGAAATCGCCCGGGCTCTGGCCGCGAATCCCGATATTATCTACATGGACGAACCCTTTGGCGCGCTGGACTTCATCACGCGGTTGAAGATGCGGACCGATCTGGTGCGCATCTGGCAGGCGGAGAAGAAAACGATTCTCTTCGTGACGCACGATATCGAAGAAGCGGTGCAACTCGCGGACCGGGTCATTATTATGAGCCAGCGACCGGCCACGATCCAGAAAGTCATTCGAGTGGACTTGCCTCGCCCCCGCGATCTCGACTCGCCCGGGTACCTCCACACCCGGGATGAAATCTTCCAGGCGATGGGGATGAGCGTGCGGATCGGCGGTTAAAAACGATCACCGCACCCGGCCAGAGCAGGACTTCTCCACCCGGCTTTCCCGAAATTACTTCTTAGAGGGCGTCTAAAGGATTTCCGCTTCGTCCGGATAGCCGGAATCGCGGCGGATCGAGTCGAGGCGGCGGCGCATCCCGCGCGCGGATTCGGGGCGATTGACCGCGCGGATGACCGCGATGACCACGACCGGCAAAGCCAGCAGGGCGCCGATCGAAATCATCGTCGTGGCCGTCGTTTTTTGCGCGGGCCGGCCGAGTTTGCCAGCGAGCAGCAATCCAATGCCACACCCCACGGCGGTTTGAGTAACGGCCAACAAACTAGTTTGGACGGCATCGGACGACTTCGACATGATGCTGGAAATATGCAGCGACCGTGCCAAAAGGAAACCTGAAAACGCAACATGGCCCAACCTCTCTACGTGCTCATTCTGGCCGGTGGCAGCGGCGAACGCTTCTGGCCCCTCAGCCGCAAATCCAAGCCCAAGCAACTACTCTCGCTTTTTTCTCAGGAAACGCTCCTGGAAGCGACCGTGCGCCGGCTCGATGGCCTCGTGCCGCCATCCCAAATCCTCATCCTCACCAATGCCGACCAGGAGAGCGGTGTTCGCGCCCTCTGCCCGACGCTGCCGCCGGAAAATATCGTGGCGGAGCCGGCCAAGCGGGACACCGCGGCAGCCATCGCCCTCGGCGCCGGCTGGATCGCGAAGCGCACCCCCAACGCGACCATGATCGTCCTGCCGGCCGACCATGTCATCAAGGACACCGACGGCTTTCAGCGCACCCTGCGTGTGGCCGCCGCCGCCGCGGAGGAAACGGGCGAACTCATCACCATCGGCATCAAGCCAACGTGGGCGTGCCCGGGGTTTGGCTACATCGAGCAGGGCGAACCGCTGCAGTTGTCCACTGGCCCCACCGACCCGCCCGTTTTCGACGTCGTCCGCTTCCGCGAAAAGCCGAACGTCGAACTGGCGGAAAGCTTTCTCGCCCAGGGCCACTTTCGCTGGAACGCCGGCATGTTCATCTGGACAGTCCCGTCGATCGTCGGCGCGTTCAATCGGCACTCGCCGGAGCTCGGCGAATTCATCGCGCGCCTCCACGGCAACGACGACTTTTCCACGCTGCTCCGCGACGCCTTTCCGGCGCTCCCGAAAATCTCGATCGATTATGCGATCATGGAAAGAGCGGGGCGGGTGCTCGTGGTGGAAGCGGCCTTTGATTGGGATGATGTCGGCGGGTGGGCGGCGGTGGCGAAATACCTCGCCTGCGACGATTCGGGCAACCACGGGAACTGCGACGTCAAAACCATCGAGTCCGCCAACAACATCGTCTTCACCAGCAAGCCACGCACGGTCGCGTTGCTCGGCGTGAGCGATCTCATCGTGGTGCAAACCGACGACGCCATCCTGGTCTGCAACCGGCACGAAGCCGAAAAGATCAAGCAACTCGTGGCGCTAGTGCCGCCGGAACTGCAATGAGGAATTGGCCGCAAAAAGGCGCAAGAGGCGCAAAAAATAGAGGCACGCCTTTGGCGCTCCGGGATGACGGTCGAGATTCTGATCCGCATGAAAGTTTTTGTGCCTTTTGCGCTTTTTTGCGGCCCATCTTATGAAACGAGCACTCGGCATTGATCACGGCGACGCGCGCATTGGCGTCGCCATTTCGGATGAACTCGGGATGCTGGCGCATCCCTTGGAGACGATTCACGTGAAGGAAATCGTCGACCCGATCGCGCATCTCGCAGCGATTGTCACGCGGGACAAAATCGGAATCATCATCCTCGGGTTGCCTCGCAACATGGATGGCAGTTACGGGCCGGCCGCGGAGAAAGTCCGCGCCTTCGCGGAGAAGCTGCGGGCCGCGTGCGGGTGCGAGGTGAAGCTTTGGGACGAACGCCTCACGTCGGTGGCGGCGCAACGCTCGCTGCACGAAGCAGGACGCAATGTGAAAAACAGCCGCAAGGTGATCGATCAAGTGGCCGCGCAACTCATTCTTCAAGGCTGGCTGGATTCGCAGGCCATGCTGTCTTGAAGATGGGCTGAATGCGAAGAATGGGACGGATAGGACGAAGGGGACCGATGCGGCGTGAGCGCGGCTTGGGCTCCAACGGCTGGCTTTTCTTTCAAAGAGCGCGCCGATAACGTTCTCCGATGCCCGAGACTCTCCGCCTGCGCATGGTCATCGCCTACGATGGGCGGCCGTTCCGCGGCTGGCAGAGCCAGGCGACCAAGGATGCGGTGCAGGACCACCTCGAAGCGGCCTTTGCCAATACGATCGGCGAAAAGGTGAGCGTGCAGGGCAGCGGTCGGACCGACGCCGGAGTCCATGCGCTGGCGCAAGTCGCGCACGCCGATGTCCCGGCGGCGCGGCTCGAAGTCGCAGCGTGGCAGGGCGCGCTCAATAACTTTCTACCGCCGGAGATTCGCGTCCTGCGCGTCACACGCGCCGCGCCAGATTTTCACGCGCGCTTCGATGCGCGCGGCAAGATTTACACCTATCGCATCTGGAACTCCCCTTACCTCCATCCTTTGGAAATCGGCCGCGTGTGGCACATGCCCACCGCGCTGAACTCCGAAGTGTTGAGCGCCGGCCTTCCCATGCTCGAAGGCAAACACGATTTCGCCGGGTTCGCCGCCAATCGCGCTCCGGGCTATGCGGCCGAGGATACGGTGCGCACTCTGCGCCGCATCACGCTTTCGCACCGCGGCGATTTGCTCACGCTGCGTTTCGAGGGCGACGGCTTTCTCTACAAGATGGTGCGACTCGTCACAGGCACGCTCGTCCGCTGCGCGCAGGGTCGCGCCGAACTGGCGTTCATCCGCGAGCTCCTGGCGGAAAAAGGCGCTCGCAAGACCAGCTTCGCCGCGCCGGCCGAAGGCCTCTATCTCACGCGGGTGCTCTATTGACCGGGCAAGCCCGGCACCGGGGGGACGGTCGGGGCGATTGCCGTGGGCGCAGGCGCAGGCGCCGCCGTGCCTTCTGGTTTCACGACAATGGCGTACTTTTGGAAATCAAATTTGAGGCTCGCCACCGTGCCGAGATAGTGCAGGGCATCATTGAAGGGGACGTTGTTGAGCGAGAGCGTGACGGTTTGCGTATTCACCTGCTCGGTCGGAAGCTGGACCACAAAATTCACGGCGAGCCGCCCATTGGTTTGGCGCTTGACCGCATTTCTCAAATATTCCAGCGCGGAGCCCAGGGTGGCGTCGCGAAAATTGATCTGTGGAATCACCACGCCGGCCAGTTGCTTTTCCAACGGCTCGGTCCGCGGTAGCCCGGTCTTCTCGATTTCCTTGATCTTCCGCAGGTAGCCGATGGCCACGGTATTCCGCGAATCCATCTGATAAGCCATCTCGAATGCGGACTTGGCGCCCGCGATGTCCCCCTTGCCATAAGCGGTCTTCCCTTCCTCGATGAGTTGCAAGAGTTCCGCCGGAGGTGCTGCAGGCGTCACAGGCGGCTGCAACCCAAAGGTCGACGGCGGTGCGGCGGAAAGCGAGGAAATCAGCGAGAGCGACAGAAAGCAGGCGATGATCTGGAGGGGCTTCATGCGAGCAATTTGCCACTTTTTGCGGAAATGCCAAGTGCGGGGAGAGAGGATGGAGAGGACCATCAGACAATCGGACTTTCAGACAATCAGACGAGATGTGCGAGACGTGTAGTGAATTGAGGGCGTGTTGGTTGTTGGATTGTCTGATCTTCTGATTGTCTCATCATTACCCCATGTCCCAAGCCACCAATGTCCTCGGCCAGCCTCTGCAATCGTGCAGCCTCGATCCCATAACGGGATTTTACCGCGATGGGTGTTGCCACACTGGCCCTGGAGATCACGGTCTGCACACCGTGTGTACCGTCATGACCGCGGAGTTCCTCCGATTCTCGCGCGCCGCCGGGAACGACTTATCGACGCCAGTCCCGGAATACGATTTTCCGGGATTAAAGCCCGGCGATCACTGGTGCCTCTGCGTCACGCGCTGGGTGGAAGCATTCGAAGCCGATTGCGCTCCGCAAGTGGTCCTCGCCGCCACGCACATTTCAGCGCTCGAGTATGTGGAACTGGCCGACTTGCAGGCGCACGCGGCCGACTAGCGGCCGGTAGGAAGGCAAGACCATCAGACAATCGGACTTTCAGACAATCAGAGGTTCGCCTTCGGAACCGATCGTCGTCGAAAAGTGCTTTAACCTTCGCACGAAGATTCAGGCGGGCGGAATCCCGTCTGATTGTCCGAAAGTCCGATGGTCTGATTGTCTTCGGTCGCTGCGGACCAACCGCCGCAAAAGCTAGATCTTATCCGCCGAGTACTCCCAGCCTTTGCGATAAGCGGCGCGCTTGATGAACTTCGCCGCTTCGGGCATTCCGACCGCTTCGAGATTCTTTTGGTCCCATTCAAGGCGCTGGCCGGGGTAGTGCATCGCCAGGCCACCTACCAGGGTGAGCTCCGTGAGCGGCACGGAATAATCGAACTGCGACATATACGGGAAGGGCTGCCCATTCTTGATCGCCAGCGTCCATTCTTCCTGCGGGTTGCCGGCCTTGGGGCTGCGCTCCAGCGTCTTCGCAATCGGATTGGCCAGCACTTCTTCGCGCCGGGCCTTCGGCCAAATCTGCGGGTTTTTCGCCTGGTCGTTCTTGTTGAAAATGACGCCTTCACTACCGACGATGAACCAGCCGCCGGCCGACGGCTTTCCGGTCTTTTTCGGATCTTTGTCCTCGAACGCTTCCGCGAGGTCGACGCTGGACGGGAAGTCCGGCAGATACGCCGAACCATCGGGCTTCTTGCCCTCGTACCACGTGAGCGAGATGTCGCCGTGACCTTTCACCTCGGGGAATTCCATCTTCACAATCGCGCCCTTCGGCCACGCGATGTCGGTGATTTCGTCCACCTGACTGGCGGTGACATAACGCGGCACACCGAGATCGAGCGCCCACGAGGCCGCATCGATGAGATGGCAGCCCATGTCGCCAAACGCGCCGGCGCCCCACTCGATGTATCCGCGCCACTTGAAGGGATGAATGTCCGCCGAGTAGAGGTGATCGGGTGTCGCCGCGAGCCAAAGTTCCCAATCCAGATTCTCCGGAATCTGACCGTCCGGCTTGAAAACCACGTCCTTGCCTTGCGGCCAGATCGGGCGGTTCGTCCAGACGTGGACTTCTTTCACCTTGCCGATCACGCCGGCAGCGATCCACTCCTTCACCACGCGATTGTCGTCGTAGGTGTGGCCTTGATTGCCCATCTGCGTGATGACGCCCTTTTTCTTCGCGGCCTCATGCAGTTGCCGCGCTTCCCACAGCGTATTGACCAGCGGCTTTTGCACGCACACGTGTTTGCCCAGCGCGATGGCGTGCATCGCCGCGGGATAATGTGCATGGTCGGGAGTCGACACCGTCACCGCTTCGATCTCTTTCACTTCGTCGAGCATCTTGCGGAAATCGCGAAACAGTTTCGCATTCGGATATTTTTCCGACGCTTTCTTCAGCGTTTTTTCATCGACGTCGCACAGCGCCACGACTTCGTTGCCCTTTGAGGAGCCTTCGAGATCCGACGCGCCTTTGCCGCCGCAACCGATCGCCGCGACGGCCAGCTTGCGGCCGGCGGGAGTGTCGTCGGCGCGCAGCCACATATTGGGAAGAATGATGCCGCCCGCAGTCGTCGCGGTAAGACCTTTGAGGAAGGAACGACGGCTCGAGCGAGGGAAGGGAGATTTCATGGGGTGGATGTAGATTGGAGGAGACGCACCATCCACAATCCGGCGACCGGGCACAAGCTTAGAGGGCGTCTAAAGCGCCAGGCGAAACATCGAGATTTGCTTGCGGTCTAATTCAATCGGGTGTCCACTTTTTATACGGACGCGAGGGCGAATAAAAACGAATCCCCATCGAAAACTTTATGGAACAGCTCATTACCGTCGCCACTTTCAATGAACGGGAACCCGCCGACCACGTCGCCGCGCGGCTGCGCGAGACGGGCATCAACGCGGAAGTGTACGACGAATCTCTCGAACAAAAATGGAAGCTTTGGAATCTGCATCCGCGCGCTCACATGCGGGTGCGTGTCCATTCCGGCGAAGAGAACCGCGCCCAGGCGCTCCTCGACGAGTGGCAGGGCTCCGATCCGCAGTTGGGACAGTCCATCAAGTGTCCCGAGTGCGGCTCTTCTAAAATCGAATTCCCGCAATTCTCCCGTCGCACGCTGATGGGCGCGCTGCCGGCGATGGCGGCCGCCGCCGGAGTCATCGCGCAGGAATACTACTGTGAATCGTGCCACTTCACCTGGCCCGCGGAGGTCAAAGAGCAGCCCGATCTCGACCGGTTGAACTGGCGCAAGAGCGACAAGGTACTCTAAGCCGGAAAAAAGAATCAGGCAGCTTCGGGAGCCATTTGCCCGCAGGCCGACGGTATGCTTTCGAGAAACTGAATGCACTCACGGCGCGCGTCCCGCCGAAATTGGGCGCGAGAAATTCCCAGCGCACGAAGGGCGCGATGGTGATCGACCCAGGCCACTTGCAGCGCGGCCAAAAAGAGCACCTGAAATTGCACCTGCCAAAGTGTCTTTTCCACCGGAAGCCAGGTGTCCTGATCCGTGGCGAGACGATCCAAGTGGAAGGCGATATGTTGGGCTTCGTCGCGGAGCAGGAGTGCGCACACCTGCCGGAGGACCTCATCGGCCGCGCGCTCCTGAAGCAAACGATAATAGGCCGTACCGACGAGTTCGGCGATAACGATCACCTGCACTTCAAACGCGACACCCAGAGATCGACGCACCAGACGAAGCAGGGAATGAGTCCAATGCTTTTCAACGAGTTGGCCTTGGTATCGCTCGACCAGTCCTTTGAGCAAGCGGGCGTGCTCTTTTTCTTCCTGGACGAAGAGGGAAAGCGCTTCCCGATAAGCGGGATCATCGGGATGGGCTCGCTCGGCTTCGCGCAATAAAAAACTCCCTTCACCGCGTTCGCCGAGTTGGAAATGGGATAATGAACGGGCGAGTTCGGAGAAGGCCGCGGCGGAGTCCGGCAGGGGCAGGTCCCATTGTGGCTCGGGACGGTGCAAACGATTTTGTTGGTAATAGTGCAACCAGGCGATGGAGTTCATGTCAGGTGATAGGTTTGGGTATTGAGGAAAAGGGTTCGGTGCATCAATGCGCGATCGGGGACGAAACGAGATGGGCGCCGGTGGTCCCGGTGGTCCCGGTGGTCACGTGTTGCGTGGTGGCGCAGCGCTTGGCCAGTTTGGCGAGAAAAGCCGCCTGGCCTCGACGCAGATGGCGAAAGATCTCCCCGCGCGTGCCACCGAGCGCGCGAAAGCATCGCCCGTGGCCGAGCCAGAGAAACCATACGCACGCCTCGCCCAGGAGCCGAAACCACCATTTCCAAAGGATCCCGACGCCCGCCGGATGGCGTGCCGCCAGGCGGTCGCGATGAAAATCGATGTGGCGTGCTTCATCGCGCAGGATGAGGCGGCACATATCGGCCAGCGGTTGGTCGCCGACGTGGCGCCGAAGCACGCGATAGTAACCGGTGCTCACGATCTCGACGACAAGCAGCACGAGCATTTCGAACTGCACACCCAGGCGGCGCCGGATCGCGTAGAAAAGTTCAAACGCGAAAGTGGTGGTGACAAATTCGGCGCCGATGCGCCGCACCGCACGGGCCAGCAATCGCGAGTGCTCGCGCTCTTCCGCAAACCACAGATCGACCACCTCCCGCACCTCTTCGCCGGTCGCACGAAACGCTTCCGCATCCTGCGCCACCAGGCAGCATTCACCGCCGCCGTCGCCGAGTTGGTATTCCGCGATCGACCGTGCGAGAAGACGCCGCCGTTTCTCAGGCATCGAAAAGGGCGCGGACCAATCGGGTTCGGGGCGGTCCAGCCGATTGGTGCGGAAGTGTTGGATCCAGGATTGGTAATTCATAGTTAGGTGCGGTTTTTTGGTGAACATGAAAGAAGTCGGATTCAGCCGCGCGACGACGCCGTAGCACCACGGAACGTCGCGGCGATTTCTTCGAGACGGATTTGCACCGCGGCGACGGTCTCCTTGAGCGTGCTCGTCCCTGCGGTGAGGCCTACGGATTCGGCGTGGCGGAACCACTCGGGCTCCAATTCGGCCGCGCGCTCGACGTGAAAAACGGTGCGCCCCGCCAGGGTCGCAGCGGCGACGAGTTGGAGCGTGTTGTTGCTGTTGCGTCCGCCCACCACCACCAGCATGTCGCATGAGGCGATGAGCTTGCGCAGTGCCGCCTGCCGGTTCTTCGTCGGCTGGCAGACGGTATCGCAGAACCGCACCTCGCTCGCGGGCCGCGCTCCCCGAATGGCCGCGACCAACGCACGGACGTGATCGATCGGCTGCGTCGTCTGAGAGATCACGCCGTAGCGCGGCTGCACCGGCAAGTGCGCGATGTCGTCGACGCTCGCTACGACGAAGGCGTCGGGAAAGTCGCCGATCAATCCTTCCACTTCGACATGGCCGGGGCGACCGATGACCACCGGAAAATAACCGAGCGAGACGAGCATTCGCAATTGATCGTGCGCGTGACGCACCAGCGGGCAGGTGCCATCCGCCACGCCAAAACCAGCCCGCCGCCATTCCTCGCGCCGCAGGTCCGACGCACCGTGCGCGGTGATCATCACTTGCGGCGTGCGGACGGAGTCGCGCCGATCGAGTTTGCCTTCGTGAACGCCACGCGCCGCGAGGTGTTCGCGGACGATGGGATTGTGGACGAGTTCGCCGAGAATGGTCAGCGGCCCGTCGGCGGCAAGTTGCTCGGCCCGGGCAATGGCGTCGCGGACGCCGAAGCAAAGGCCGTAATGTTCTGCGAGTTGGATTTTCATAAAGTGGGAATCGGTTACTTTGTCCGACAAAGCTTCGGGGCAAAATTTTTTACGACCGGCCGGTTTTCACGATCTGCTCCAGGATCGTCAGATAATCCTGAAACGATTTCCGGCCCTTGGCGGTGAGCGAATAGCTGGTCTGGGGGCGATCGCGCACTTCCTTGGTCATGGCCACATAGCCGTTCTCGTGCAGCGTGCGCAGGTGGGTGATGAGATTGCCGTCGCTCATTTCCAGTTCCGCTTTCAAGTCCTGAAACGACCAGCTCGGACGGGTGGCAAGGAGCGTCATAATTCCGAGACGGCCCTTTTCATGAATGATCTTGTCGAGTTTATCGAAATCAAACATCGGTTCATGATGGTCCGGTAGCGACGGCCGGCACTTTTCGCGGCCAGGTGCAGACGGCGTAAAGGAGATGGAACCCGCCAAAGGTCGCGGCCATCACCAAGTCCGGCGTGGCGGTCATAACGAGAAACCCGGTGAAGTGGAGGCAAAAGAGCGCGAGGCCCGCAGTGAGGAAACTCCATCCGAGCCAGCAAATGGACGAGGGCGCAAAATGCCCGGTGGCGAGCAGGCCAAGGCCGTAGAAAATCGCGAGGAAGGCGGGAATGTTTTCCGCGGAAAAGAGCGCGAAGAAAATTCCCCCGCAGAGAAACGGAGGAAGGAGCGCGCGAAACGCGGCGCGCATTCCCGGCGAAACGAGCGGATCACCGCGCCGCCGTGCTTCGCGGAGAATCAATGCCGTGTTGATGAGGAGCGTAACGAAAAGAGCCAGCGACCAGCGTGCGTGGAAGGAGTTTTCCTGGAATAAACGATCAAAAACGAGGCGCGTGGGAGGCGCGACCACGAACATTGCGGCGATTCCACCGGCGAGCGCCGTGGGCGCGGACACCGCGCGGTAAATTGTCGCCTTCTCCATGAGCGAACGAATGACCCGCAAGTGTTCCTCGGCTTCGGTGCTGGTCGGCATACCGGCACTTTGTATGGCAAAGCACTACTTTGCAACACAAAGTTGCAGCAATTTTTCACGACGTTTCCGTTCTGCTGGATTCACATTCATCCCGCCTCGCTCGACGAAAAAACTTCTCCCTGCTGAATCCAGCGAAAACCGATGGATACGAAAAACCTTTCCTTCATGTGCGGCTGGCGTCAGCCGCGATCGGCGCGGGGTCGATCGCTACCCCGCGCGATTTCCGCATTCAACTCGCTCACATCTTGTTGTGGAGCATGCCGTGATCGGCTTCCCAAAAAACCTCCGCGGTAATCCAGAAAGCGCCGACCAACAGCCCGATCCAGCCCAGGACGAACGAGATCATCATCAGGCCGTTGGCGAAGGCCATCAGCGACGTAAACATGCTGCCGGCGAGGCTAAAAGACGCCCCGAGCAGGAAGAAAACGCCGCCCGCCCCCACCATATCAAACGGCTTGCGCCGTGTCTCGAATCCCGCCCAACGAGCGCAAATTGGCGCTCCCAAGCAAGCCAACCCAAGAACGATCAGCTCGTAATACATAAGTTTCACCTCCTTTTGAGGGAATACCCAACAAAACTATACACCAGAATTGACGCGCTGCCTCCTGCTTTCGCAGCCATTGAAGGCTTCGTTTTGGAAGCCAAATTTTGCCATCGAAAGTCTCGTCTATTTTTTTTCCGCTTCGAGAATCAAGATGACAGCTCACCGGAGAGACGAGGCATTGAAATGCCCTTGGGCGGTGAAAACCGCCCCTCCTTGATGGGGCCTCGCGGGAGCGAGTATTCGTCGCTATAGTGTGGGCCGTGTCTGCCATTCGGCATCTCTATTTCCATATCCCGTTCTGCCCGAAGCTGTGTCCGTACTGCAGCTTCTATGTGGAGACTGGCTCGAAGAATAAGACCACGCGTTTTCTCGATGCGCTATTGCGCGAGGTGGAGGTGGCTACGGGCACGAACGATCTTCAGCCAGAGACGATCTATTTCGGCGGTGGGACGCCGAGCGCGCTGACTGGCGATCAGCTCAAATACCTTCTCGGCGGGTTGCGGGCGCGGCTCGACTTGCGCCACTTGCGCGAATGGACCTTCGAGGTCAATCCGGCGACGGTGCGCGCGGACAAGGCGCGGTTGCTGCACGACGCTGGCATTTCGCGGATCAGTCTCGGGGTGCAGTCGTGGGACGATGCGTTGCTGAAGACGCTCGGCCGCGTCCATAATGCCGCTCAGGCGGAAAACACATTCGGCATTCTGCGCGATGCGGGTTTTCAGAACATCAACATCGACCTGATGTTTGCCGTGCCCGGTCAGACGCTGACGCAATGGCAATCCACCCTGGCGCACACCATCGCCCTGCGACCGGAACACGTGTCGTCGTATTGCCTGACCTACGAAGAGGACACGGAGTATTTCCGGCAACTTCAGCTCGGGACCTTCCGGCAGGACGACGAGCGGGATGCCGCACTTTTTGAGACGACGATCGATACGCTGACTGCCGCCGAGTTCGACCACTACGAAATTTCCAACTACGCCCGGCCGGGCTTTGAGTCGGCGCACAATTTCGCCTACTGGCGCGGCGCAGATTATCTCGGTTTCGGCCCCAGCGCGTTTTCGACGCTCGGGTTGCACCGGTGGCAGAATATTCCCGATACCGCTACCTACACGGAGCGCGTGCTGGCGGGTGAGCCGGTCGCACAATTTTCCGAGGAATTGAGCCCAGCGACGCGGGCCGGAGAGATTGCCGCGTTCGCCGTTCGGACCCGGGAAGGCATTGCCACGAATTCGCTCGACCGCTGGCGCGAGGAGATCCGCGAATTCCGCGAGCTTGGATTTCTCGAAGATCGCGGCGGCCGCACCATCCTCACCCGCCGCGGTAAACTCATGGCCGATTCGGTGGCGGAGGCTTTCGTCTAGACGCGGCGGATGGACTACGATGTCGCCATCGTCGGAGCCGGCCCCGCGGGTTCGACGTGCGCAGCGTTTTGTGCGCAGGCTGGCTGGCGGACGTTGCTCCTCGAAAAGTCCCATTTCCCACGCGACAAAGTTTGCGGCGACTGCATCAACCCCGCCTGCTGGCCGATTCTCGAACGCCTCGGTGCCGCCGATCAGGTGCAAGCCCAACCGCACTCCCGGCTCGCCGAGGTAGCTTTTGTGAGCCCGCGCGGGCGCACGTTGCGGCTGACCCTCGCGGCTTCCGATCGCGGCGAGATCGCCATTCCACGGCGCCTCTTCGATGCGGTGCTGCTCGATCGCGCGCGTGAATTGGGCGCGGAAGTCCACGAAGACACCGCGCTCACGGCGCTCGAACGCGGCTGGCGTCTCCAAACCAGCCAGGGCGAATTTTCCGCGCGCCACTTGGTGGCGGCGGATGGCCGGAATTCTACCGTCGCGCGACTGCTGGGTCTGTTGCCCGCAGCGGCCAAGGATCGCGTCGGGCTCCAAGCGCACTTACCAGTGCCGCCGGAGTATCACCAACGGGTGGAGATGCACTTCCTGCGTTTCGGCTATTGCGGGATCACCGATGTCGGCAGCGGCCTCCTCAATCTCTGCCTGGTTGCCCGACCGAAGCGTCTGCTCGATCTCAAGGATTGGGCCACCGAGCGCTTCCCCATCCTGGCCGATATAACCTGGCGAACGATTGCGCCGTTGAGTCGGTCCGCCATCCCGGCAGCGCAAGAAAATTTGCTGATCATTGGCGATGCCGCGCGCGTCGTCGAACCCTTCACCGGTGAAGGCATCTACTACGCGCTGGCCTCGGGCGAACTCGCCGCGCGGCACCTGACGGCTGGGGACCTCCCGGATTTTGCGGCGGCTCATGCCGAACTCTACCGCGGAAGAATGTGGGTGAATCACCTGGCACGCGCCGCGGTGCTGCGTCCGTGGCTGGCGAACGGCCTCCTGGAGTTGGCGAATGTCTTTCCCGAAGCCCTTCGATATTTGACGACGAAAGTTGTGGGACCTTCCGTGGGCGGGCAACACACGGCGCAGTGCTCTTAGAGAGCCACCGTTCCACCGCGCTCAGTGCTTCACCAATGCCAGCACGTGCGGCCCAAAAACCAAAAGCCCAATCATCACCGCCGTCACCGCAGCGAAAAGCACCGCGCCCGCCGCGACATCCTTGGCGCGGCCGGCCAGGGGGTGCAATTCCGGTGAGGCCAGGTCGACGATGGCTTCAATGGCCGTGTTGACGGCCTCCGCCATCATCACGAATCCGATCGCCAAAACGACGGCGCACCATTCGAGCCGGGTAATGCCAAAAAAGAACCCCGCCGCAATCGTGATCACCGCGGCGCCCACGTGAATGCGGGCATTTTCCTGGGTTTGGAGGTGGACCATGATCCCCCGCCCGGCCCAGCCGAATCGCCGGGCCAGTCTCCGCCACGCGGGGGTCGTCGCAGGCGGGTTGGTACTCACAGCCGGGTCGGCTATTTATTCTGGGGAAAGAATTTCGGCGCCTCGCCGGGCTTGGATTCCGCCGACGGGGCCGGCGCCGGTTGAGCGGACTCGCCCGCCGGTTTCGCTTCGGGTTTTTCGACGTGAGCTTCCGCAGAATGTTCACCGAACGCCGTGGCGCCTTCTTCCGGCAATTCGGAAGCCGGGTGCTTTTCGCAAGCGGTCGCCAACAAGGCGAGGGAGAGGACGGGAAGGAAAATCCATTTCATAAGCGCGGCGGAGGCTAGCCGCCCAGCGGGCCGATTCCAGCGAAAAGATTCGAGCCCCGGCACCGCCCTCACTCCCCGCGATAGCTGCAACGCGCCGTGGGCGTCTCGTGAATGACGATTTCGGCAAGGCCGGGGCATTGCGGAGCGAGCTTTTGCCAGAACCAGGCGGCCATGTTTTCGATGGTGGGATTGGCCAGGCCGGGAATCTCGTTCAAGTAGCCGTGATCCAGATCTTCGAGTAGCGGCCGCATGGCCTTGCTGATGTCCGCATGGTCGTAGAACCAGCCCGTCTTGGGATCGACTTCCCCCTCAACGCTCACCTCCACCTTGAAGCTATGGCCGTGCATTTGCCGGCACTTGTGCCCCTCCGGCGCGCAAGGCAGCGTCTGGGCGGCCTCGAAGGTGAAATCTTTGGTCAGGCGAACTCGCACGTCTAGCGTCGACGGGTTCCGGTTTTGGTGGGCTCAACAGCGACAATATGGAGCGCGCTCAACATGGCGAAATGTTCTTCGTCCGCATAAACCGTGATCCGGCCGCCTTTCGGACTGATGGCGACATAATCGGGATGTTTTACCCGATACTGTTTGCCGTCCGAACTCTTGATGACGAAAGGCATGAATGGCTCGGCATAGAGCAGGTTGCGGATGACGTGGGTCATATTCATTCCCTATACAGCCGGGCGTCCGCATTCCACAGGTTTTTTGCTCAACGAAAATTCTGTTCATCCGGCGAATCCTGACAATCCTGTCCTCCCGCTGTTTTCCGTCATGCCCAACCGAATCGACCAGAAATTCGCCGACCTCCGCGCCGCGGGGAAGAAGGCGCTCATCGCCTACATCTCCGCCGGGGACCCGAACCTCGAAGCCACGCGCGAACTGGCGTGGGGCCTGGAGAAGGCGGGAGTCGATCTGCTGGAACTCGGGGTCCCCTTCTCCGATCCGCTGGCCGATGGAGTCGTGAATCAGCTCGCCGCGGCGCGCGCACTGGCCGCGGGCACCACGGTGCATGGCGTACTCGATACGGTGCGCGCCATTCGTCTGCAATCGCAAATCCCCATCGTGCTCTACACCTACATGAACCCGATCTATCGCTACGGGTTCGAGGCATTTCACCGGGACGCCGAAGCGGCCGGGGTCGATGGTCTGCTCATCCTCGATCTGCCGCCCGACGAAGACGCGCAGAATGCCGAGCTTTCCCAGCACACGGGCCTGAAGCGCATTCGCCTCATCGCGCCGACCACCCCGGACAAACGCATCGCTCAACTCACCGGCGGTGCGAGCGGGTTCATCTATTACGTTTCCCGCGAAGGGGTCACTGGCGAGCGCGCGGAGATCGCCAGTTCTCTCCCGGAACGCGTGGCCGCCATTCGCGCCACGACGCCGCTGCCGATTGCGGTTGGCTTCGGCATTTCCAATCCCGAACACG
>Ga0206824_10224_pt1 | contig 17654 bp, 11 predicted proteins | sample Alteio_BWOrgCont_82_FD_152874 | JGI IMG/M metagenome (GOLD analysis project Ga0206824, IMG submission 152874) | Enriched cells from forest soil in Barre Woods Harvard Forest LTER site, Petersham, Massachusetts, United States -... | ecosystem: Environmental > Terrestrial > Soil > Temperate forest >...
ATTGCGGATCGCGCGCCGTCCGTTGCGATGACCCGCGATCCTTTCGGAAACTGGTTCCCGCATTTCACATGCTCGCACTTTGGCCGAAGTTGAGGGAACAGAACACGAGTCGTCGCTGCTGTTAACAAACCACACCTACCCTGTTCAGGGTAGGGCAATAGCCGACGATTCCAATGTAGCGCGGTGCGAGCCATTATGCGAACGGCACTCTCCGTCGAGCACCGCTGCAACGGCGTACACGGCGAGCAAGGGACATCCGCTATAAGGAACAAAATGCCAAGAATTCCGACAAGCAGGTTCTGACGCTCTTGCTGGCGTACCTTAATTGCCGTCGATCTTGTCGAATCGCCGCGCAGCGGACTCGCATTGGAGGTTTGGACGGTGGCAAACAACAAAGAATTCATTGATTCGGTGAAACGTCATTGGCCTGTGGTGGTCAGCTTGGGAAGCGCCAACCCGGTCGTTTTCGCAAAGGCTTCAAGGGCTCTTGACAACCCAATGTGGATGGCAGTATCACTCGCCGCGCTGCTACTCATTACTATGGGGTGCCTGATATTCGGCTGCCTCTGCAAGGTGGAGCGGACTTCAACCATTCTTGGTGCGCCCATGATAAGGAAGTGGCTCACACCGCGATGGGCATTTGGACTATTGAGCACGATGGCTGCCATTTGCTTCGTGTTGCTGATTCAAACCTTGGCATTCGTCCCATCAAGTCAGTTTCAACCGCTGCTTGTCAGAGATGTCGAAGTACACATGCCGCAGAGAACCGCATTGAACGGTAAAGAGTACCTCACCGGCCACATCGCTTCGCCCCAACCCTTGAAAGACTGAGGACCCAGCTAAAGAAATGCAACGTTTCATCCACCGGTTACTTTCACCGCGAAAGAGACCGCCTGCGTTCATCTGCCTGGTGTTCTCGACTGACCTGTGTCACGGTAGCGAATTCGATGCTCCGCATACATCAGGCGGAATATGAAAACGTGGGACTAAATGGTAACAAATTGGTAACAGCATTGGCCATGTCAACGCAACGTGTGTATAATATGATTTGGCGCAGCCAGCGACGTAACTGGCTGAAATGGACGGTTGTTAAGCGTCATCCCAACGTGATTGCCATCTGATCGCAGGGCAGGTCCTGCTAGATTGGAAATCCGTCCTACAGGAAAACCACGGCATCCCATCCCGACCCGACTGGCCGAGTTTCCACCGATTGAAATTGAATTATGAGTCGACTTGAGTTGATTGCCACTGCGGCGTTTGGTCTGGAATCGGTCGTTTCGCGTGAACTGACGCAGCTTGGCTATCACGAACAGCGGGTCGAAGACGGTCGAGTGACATTTGTCGGGGACGAGCTGGCGATCTGTCGCTGCAATTTCTGGCTCCGTTCGGCTGATCGAGTGCTCGTGAAAGTCGGTGCATTTGCCGCCTACGATTTTGAAGCGTTGTTTCAGCAGGTCATGGCGCTTACGTGGGCGAACTGGTTGTCGACTGACGCCAAGTTTCCTGTCAGCGGCAAGTCGGTTCGATCGAAGCTGCACGCGGAACCGAGTATTCAGGGGGTCACCAAGAAGGCGATTGTCGAAAGTCTGAAGGCGACTTATCAGCGCCACTGGTTCAACGAGGATGGTCCGGAATATCCTCTGGAAGTCGCCATCCTGAAGGATTGGGTCACGATCAGCATCGATACGTCAGGTGCGGGATTGCACAAGCGAGGTTACCGTGCGGAAGCGGGAGCCGCCCCATTGCGCGAAACGACCGCCGCCGCCCTTGTTCTTCTGAGCTATTGGAACAGCGACCGGCCGTTCATCGATCCTTTTTGCGGATCGGGAACAATTCCGATTGAAGCGGCGATGATCGCTCGGAATCGCGCTCCGGGCGCGAATCGGGGCTTCCAGTGCGAGCAATGGCCGCAGATTACTCGCGAACATTGGAAGCAGGCGCGAGACGAAGTTCGGGACGGCCTGCGTAGCAAGCCGAAATTCACTTTGCAGGCCAGTGATATCGACCCGCGCGTGCTTCGCATTGCTGACAAGAACGCTACGGAAGCCGGAGTGGGGAGTGACATCGAGTTTAAGAAGATGGACGTTCTTGAACTGAAGACAACTCGTGAATATGGCTGCATCATCACCAACCCACCTTACGGTGTGCGACTTGAGGACGACGAGTCGGCCGGTGAGATCTACGACGACATGGCCGACGCATTTGAGCCTCTTTCGACGTGGTCTATCTACGTACTGACATCGCATCCCGGGTTTGAGCGATTCTTCCGCCGTCGAGCCGACCGCCGCAGAAAGCTCTACAACGGCCGTCTGGAATGCCATTACTTTCAATATCTTGGCCCGCGACCACCTGGAGAGACGCCGGCGCCTGAAATCCCCGAAGAATCCGTGACGGATGCCGATCCAATGACCGAACAGGCTGTCGAACAGGTTTCGGTGCGTCACCCGTCTGTTGCCGTTCCTGCTGCAGTCCCCGAACCTCCGCCCGTTCCGGTGGTGCAGCCGGTTCGCGGCTTTGTCGATTTGGTGGGGTTAGAAATCCCAAGGGATATTCTGGACTTGATCCCGGAATCCGTCGCACGGGAAAACACTGTCATCCCCGTCGCTCTGGTCGATAACCGCCTGCGCGTGGCGATGCCCAATCACCTGGATCTGGAATTGATCAAGAAGTTGCGACTTCTGGTCATGCGCAATATCGATTCCGTTCCGGCCTCAAAAGGATCCATTCTGACCGCCATCGACAATTACTATGGGCGGTCCAAAAACTCGGAAACGGATGCTACTTGAACTCGATTGATTCGGTTGGCAACGTTTTCGTTTCGTCGTCATAGGCCGAATCCAGCGGTGTTGGAGTCTGTCGGTTCCAATACAACGGAATTGGTTGAACTTCGGATGGCGTGGGCTGAACGATTTCCGCCGAAATTGCAACAATGTATTCGGTGGATGCTGAGGTCAGCCCGCGAAGAATGAGAGTTTGCCGCGACTGCAATTGAACGTTCGACTGAACGCGACGATTGCTGAATCCCGTAGTAGTGGGCTCTTTCAATGCAGCATTGAGCATGAGACGAATCTGATTTCCTTCAACGACTTCCGCCGTGACATCCACCGAAGTGTTCATCGCTTCAGCCGTCGCACCCCCAGCTTGTGCAACGCGTGAATTCTTCTCCTGATTTCCCGACTGAAATCTTCCTGTGCGTCCAGACAGCACAGTGATTTTTGGTTCGCACACAATCTTGCCGGAACCGTTCTTGATTGCGTCTTCGATCAGTTGACGTGCTTCCTCGTCGTCGAAAATCCCCGAGATCGTTTGAGGCATGTCGCGTTCATTTGAATCCACTGCCGCTGGCAATGCCGAATTCAGACGCGGATTTGAGCTGGTCTCGATGAACTTGATCGACAATGCCACCTGGGGAATTGCAGCGGAGCGTCCAACGGACTGCCGCAAACGATCCACCTCGGCCTGAAGTGCGGTCAGTTCCGCTTCCTTCTTACCCAGCAGCAATCGTTCGTAGTGCTGCTGCTCAACCCTGGAAATCACTTTATGGATATCCTGCGATTCGTCGAGCAGACCCGATGCCGCCAACATTTGGGCGGCTTCTCGCAGACGCTGCTGAATCTCGTCAGGATGAACAGGCTGAACCGGGGGCGCGGCCTGCGGAATGAGGATCATCCCCAAGTCTTCCGGGATCAATGACGAAAGTAACACCGGCTCACCGAGCGTGGGAGGATCTTCGGCAATGTCGAATTCAAGCAACGTGTCCGTCGGCATCGGTTCTTCCGTCGTTTCTTCGACAAACGAACCCACGAGAATCAAGCGTCCAATCGGTTCGGCGGGGCCAAGGATTGGCCGAGCTGGGGGATCAATTTGCTCAGTCTCTTCGATATCCGTCGTTAGCAACAGCACTCCGATGAGCTCCGCACGACCGAGGATCGGTTTACCTTCAGGTTCATGAGCCAAGCAGTTTGTCGCCGGAAAGCCAAGGACAAGGACCACAAATCCTGCCAGCCAAAAACGAATGTTCATCGCAAACTTCCCGTGGTGAAGGGATGGCGAATGGAAGGGACACAATAAAGAGATGTGATGTCTGGGGGAGTAATGGCGATGTACCGGAAGATCCAAATCCGGTCAATTCCGAATTGTGCGCGAAATCAGCGTCTGCAAAGAGAGCGGTCGAGTGTGCGCGAATTCACACAACGTACCGCAGCGCGCCAAGTCGCCGCGCTGCCGTCAGGTCGATGGCCGCAAAGCCGCCATGTTGCAGGAACAGCATCAGACTGTAGACAACGACAACCGCCACCACTGCGATTGCCCCGAGCAGCAGCCAACGTGCGACCGCCGGTTTGCGTTGAGCAATGATTTGCGACACCACGCAGACTAAGCCTACCATCGAGAACTTGAAATAGACCATCCCTTCCAGCCCCCATCTTTCATTGAAGTATTGGGCAACCGGGTTGGATTCGAAAAAACTCTCGCCCTTGACGCTCGATTCCCCGAGAGTCAGCAATTGAACGGTCATCAGGACATCCATCGCGCTGATCAAGACAAACAACAGCATTTCCTGTTGTACGACACCTTCTCCAAGCACCAGACGGAAGCTGATCGGTTTCTCTTTGGCACGTGACTTGACCATCAGGTGGCTCCGTTGGCAATTGGACTATGCGGAGATCAGTCCCCGTAATGTCTTCAAGTACGAGGGGATTGCATCCAGTTCCGCCGCTTCATACTCCAGGACCAGAAAGCCGCGATAGTTCGCGTCCTTCAGGATCTTGACGACGCGCGGCAAGTCGGCCGGTTCTGACTTCCCGCCGGGAGTGACTTCGACTTTGATCTGGGCATTGATCGTGTAGGGGGCAATCTTCGCCAGGTCGGCGTACGGGTCAGGAGTACGAAAATTACCTCCATCGAAATTGACGCCAAACCACGGCGACGGTTTGACACCTTCGATGATTTTGAGCATTTGTTCGGCCGTGGCCGTGATGCCGCCATGATTCTCCAGGGCCAGGCAAACTCCCTTTTGAGCGGCATAGTCGAGCGATTGATTGATTCCGGCGATGCATCGTTCCCGCGCTGCCTCCTCGGATTCGCCGGACGGGATGTTCCCCGCAAAAATGCGAATCACCGGAGCACCCAGGGCTGCGGAATAGTCGATCCAGTCACGACACATTTGCAGGCTCTTCTCCCGTTTTTCCCCCTCGGGCAGACAGAAATCGTTGCCGATCGCCGTTCCGGAAATATCCAAACCCAGGCGGAATGAACGTTCCTTCAGGCTGATCAGGTAGTCGTTTGTGATCTCCTTTGGAAAATAGTACGCAGTCAATTCGCAGCCATCCAGATCTTGATCCGCGCAAAAGTCGATGAATTGTTCCAGCGTGAACTTGGCGTTCGTCAATTGATCGGGCGTCCAGCTTTTGGGCAGCACGCGATTGAACGAATACGCGGCCAGGCTGAGCTTCATGTGAGATTTGCCGTTTCGAACTGGTGGCAACGCTCCGCGAGTGACACCGCTACCAACTGCCATTGCCAGCGCGGTGGCACAAGCGACACTCCGCTGCAACACGTCACGTCGATTGATCAATTTGTCTGTCAAATTGTGAAGCATGCACGCCGTCCTTATCATGGAGGAGCCGAAAGGAAGATGCTCGGGCAGACTGCATTTTGCCCGGACATCCGACGGAGTAAAAGTGAACACGGCAAAGCCGTTCTCCGGGCGCGGGGCGACCGGTCCACAAAAAAGAAATGCGGTGGCGTTGATGGCTGTGACATTGCAGGTGCGACAATTGGATAAGGCCTATGCCACCGCGGAAGGACCGCTCGCGATCCTCAGGGGGTTGGACCTGGAAATGGATCGTGGCGACGCAGTGGCCATCACTGGACCATCCGGCAGCGGAAAAAGCACTCTGCTCTATATCCTTGGCGCGCTGGATGATCCCTCGTCCGGGACTGTGAGACTCAACGGCGTCGATCCATTTGCATTGAGCGTGGCCAAGCAGGCTCATTTCCGCAACCAGCAGATCGGGTTCATCTTTCAGGATCACCATCTGCTGCCGCAATTGACGGTGCTGGAAAACGTGCTGATTCCGACGTTGCCTGGACAGGGGGCCACGCCCATCATGGAAACTCGCGCCCACGAACTGCTGCAACGCGTGGGATTGGCGCAACGTATGTCACATCGCCCCGCCCAGCTCTCCGGCGGAGAACGACAACGAGTCGCCGTTTGCCGCGCGCTGATCAACCAACCCATTCTGTTGCTGGCCGACGAGCCGACGGGAAACCTGGACCGAACCACGGCTGACAGTGTCGGTTCTCTTCTGCTGGATCTGAATCGCGAATTCAACACCCTGCTGGTCTGCGTCACGCACAGCACCGAACTCGCCAGTCGCTTCCCACGCCATTATGAACTTCGCGATGGAAAGCTGGTGATGGCCGAGCCTGCCAGCGTCAGCAATGCGAAATGAACGGAAGAAATCAGGGCCGATGTTCGATCGCAGTCCCACGACTGCGGTAGCGTGCAGTCATAGGACTGCAGAGGTGCAGTATTGTGGCTCGGCAGAATCCCGTTCGCTGAGATGCAGTCGACTGACAGATAACACGTTGTGGCAAATGCAGTGATCGGTTCACTGTCGCGGCACAGCCTTTGTAATGCAGGATTGTCACGAACCGTGGCAGTCCTTTTATTGCGGAGGCGGGTATGAGCAGCCCATTGCAGCAACGATCGCCGTTCATTCGATGGCTGGATGCTTTTCTGCAGGAAGAAAACATCAAATGGGTCCTGGGACTGGGAGTCTGCATCCTGCTGGGATCTTCCCTGCGGCTGGTGACCCTGCATTGGGTCGAATACACGCCTGTCTGGAAGTACCTGATCCTGCTCTGTTATACAACGGCCGTGTTTGGACTCGGTGAATTCAGTTACCACCGGTTGGGTTTGCGCAAGACGGGGACAGTGCTGAAGTCGCTGACCGTGCTGCTGATCCCGCTCAGCTTTCTCGCATTGCATTGGATTCAGCCGCGAACCGACGTTCTGGCACTGGACGGATTGCGAAACGCGGGGCTGTCGGTGTTGCTGGGAGTGAATCTGGTCTGGAGCGCGTTTGTCTCCGGTCGGATCTTTCAGCATTTCCTGCGGCGGACTCAGCCGACGTTTCTCGTCTGCTATCTGATCCTGTGCGTATCGGGTGCGATTGTTCCCGGGTTGCCCACGGCGTGGAGTCCCTGTCTGGCTCTGTTTTTGTGGGCCGTGTTTGCCGCGGGAACGATCAAGGTCAATCGACACGTCTTCTGGTTGACGGAAGAACATCGCCTGCCGCGAATCTTCGGGTTCTTTCCCATCGCTCTTTTGGGAGCACAGTTCGCGGCCGTATTTACTTTGGGATTGGCCAGCCAGATCAGTCTCTCCTGGTTCGGATTGCTTTCAACCCTCGTGGCGTTGCCAATCCTGTTGACGGCGGACGCCGTGGCGCGAGTTTTCGAGCAGCGAACGGGCGGCCTGGTTCGTCCCATTCCCTGGAGCATCAGTGGACCATTGGCACTGGGAACATTGCTGAGCGGCGCAGGCGTCGTGCTGGCCTTGACGGGCTGGCCCGCCAGTTCGGCCATTGTCCCGACAGCCGTCATTGCGACGATTGCGATGGGAGTGATCGCTCACCGGACTCAGAAGATGGCTTTTGCCTGGGCGATGGTGGTCTGCATCATGATCGCCTACCAGACGTCACCGGTTTTCTTCAAGGAACTGGTCCTGCAGATTCGAGATCAGGCGGCAGCGGCGGTCCGGGAATCTCGGCTGCCGTATGCATTCTATGGATTGACCTATGCTCCTCTGATTGCTGTCTTCACGGTCATTGGCTCAACCCTGCTTCGTCGCGGTAGCAGACTGTTTGGGATGCCGCTGCAGATCACGGCGACAGTGTTGTCGATTTTACTTCTCGCAGTTTCTTTCTCTCACCCGTCTGCGGTGTTTCCAGTCTCACTGCTGCTATGCCCGGTATTTGTCGGTCAGGGAGTCCTGTTTCGACACCGGTACTATCTAATCCCGGCCGCCGCGGCGTTCCTGACGGCTGTGTTTGGAGCCCCCGAATTTGCGCATCGAGTTCTGGATTGGAATACCACCCCTGAAGAACGCCTGATGATCTGGACCGCTGCTTCGATGCTGCTGTTCGTTCCGGGTGCATTCTGCGACCGATGGGCTCGCCCACTTCGCAGTCCAAATGAATATCCGGCGCTGACCGCCGGGCTGAACAACATTTGTCAACTGTTCAGTCTTGGAAGCGCAGTCGTTGCGGCCGGTGTGTGGATTGTGCAATCGCATTCTCATGCCGATCTGACGGGCTTCGAGCCGGCAACGATGGTCGCGATCCTGATCGGCGTTTTGCTCGCAGGACATGCTTTGAAATGGCTGAAGCCGGGACTGGGTGAATTGACACTGGCGTTTGTGACCTATGTCATTCAAACGCACTGCTTGCAGTATCCCTGGTTGTCTGAGACCAGCCTGAATTCCCTGTGCCAGTTGCTGCTTGTCCAGTGGGGATTGAGCTACGTCCTGAAAAGGGCTCCGGAAACGCGTCTGGCTCGCGCGTTTGGACCGGCATCCTTTCGTGTCAGCGCGTGCGGTCTGTCCGTACTAATGGCGCCATTCCTGCTCGGCTGGCTGATGCTGCATATAACCACCACGACCGTACCGTGGAGGATGAGCGTATTGATGATGGCGTGGGGACTGGACGCGTCACGTCGGATCGGGAATCCCAGATTCACTCAAGTCGTCTGGTGTTTGCTCTTCGTGTTCGTGAGCGCGATGTTTACCCAATGGATGGGAGGTCCACAGCAGGCGGCATCATGGTGGATGGCAATCTGGACGGCGACCGGACTTGTCTTATTTGGCGTTCGACGACTCCTCATCGCGGCCTGCGGTTCGGATGGTGCTCAAAGTGCCGATGGCGTCGTTCCGGAACTGTCTGTCCAGCGTCAGCGAATCGTTGATTGGTTGGCTCCCTTGGCAGTCATCTTGCCGGTGCTGTTTCTGTCAATTTCAGCGGTGAGCTTGCTATCCCTTGGTTGGCCGCAGAGGAGTGCAGGTCTTTTGGCTCTGTGCGGCCTGCTTGCCACCGAACCCGGCAGACTTCGAATGAGCGTTGTTGGCGCCTTCGGCCCACTGTTGAATTGGCAATTGCTCGTCGCTGTGATTGCCGGCTGGACGGGAATGACAGGATCCGTATCGCAATTGACCGTGATCCAGATGTCCATCTGCGGATTGCCATTGGCAGCGTTCGCTGTGATCAGCGCCTGGGCCTTTGAAAACCGTCGACTCAGATCCTGCGTTTCCAATGTCGAATTACTGGCCGTTCATCAAGTGCTGCTCTTGACGGTCGCCGTCGGCTTGCTTTGCGGTGCTGTCCATTGGAATGACGGTGAAATCTGGACGGCAATCGACATCGTTTGGGCCGGTGTGGCATGGGCAGCCATCACGGGCATCGCCTTCACGAACGCGATCCGGACTCAGGACCCAGATCGAGTCTGGATGGCAGAATGGACGCTGGCGGGAACAGTCGTCTACTTCACGATCATCGACGTCTTGAACTGGTCGGCGCCTGATATGATGTACGCAGTCACGCTGATCGGGCTTCTGCATTGGGCGATTGGCCGCTGGTCAGCAAAATCGAATCTGTTGAAGATCCTGTCGGAGCCGCTGCAGCAGATCGGCTTCTGGTTCCCGCTGGCCGTTGTACCGCTGGCGTTATTCCGAGAGTTTCAATTCCGTCACGTGGAATGGGCGGGATCGAACAGTTTGCCATTGCTGGTCGCCGCGGCATTTTACTTCTGGAGGGGGATGGAACGACGACAGGTCGGCGTGACAACCTTGTCCGCTGTCATCCTGAACCTGGCGTGCGCGCTGTTGTGGAAAGACCTGGGCTGGGCAGATCCTCAATTGTTCATGGTCCCGATCGGGATCTCGGTCCTGGTTCTGACCGAATTGCTTCGCCAGGAAATTCCTTCTCAGTATCACGATCGACTCCGGCTGACCGGCTCGCTGATGATCTTGGTGTCACCGGTCTTCCACATCGTCACCGGCAGTTGGACGCACATTCTGACGTTGATGCTCGCATCCGCGGCGCTCGCCCTGGTGTCCATCGGCCTGCGAATCCGCACGCTCTTGTACACAAGCACGGCCTTCCTGCTGGCCGACCTAGTTGCCCTGGTGGCTCGCAGCAGCGTCGATGAACCAAACATCCTGTGGGTCGTTGGAGTCGTGCTGGGGACGTCGATCATCGCTCTGGGCGCGGCATGTGAAAACCATCGCGAAACCATCCTCGCCCGGCTCCGTTGCCTGGCGGTTGAGTTGGAACAGTGGACGTGAGCCTGTGCTCTTCCACGGCCACAAGCATCCCTTGTGGAAACATCGAAAGGTCAAGGTGTCTGATGTGCTGGCTTGAACGCTTTTCATTGGTGATGCGATCCAATTTCACGCTGCTGTGCGAACGATTTGAGGATCCGCAACGCATGCTGCATCAACTGCTGATTGACATGGATGAGGAATTGGAGACCGTCCGTCACAACGTCGCGGAAGCACTCGCTGACGAGATTCAATTGCGCAAGCAAATGGATGCCGCGCGGCAGGAGGCGGAGCAATGGCTGACTCGAGCCAAGTCCGCCATCGACCGTCACGACGATGAATCTGCCAAGGCCGCGCTGGATCAGAAGCTTCGAGCAACCGAACGAGCCGATGAACTGACTAAGGAATACGAAAAGCAACAGGAGCAGACTCGCAAACTGCGAGACGCCGTGCGCAATCTGGAAGACAAGATTCGCCAGGCGAGACAACGCCGGACGTTGCTGCTGGCACGAATGGCTCGCGCCGATTCGACACGGCGCATCAACAGTGCTCTCGATCGGGCTCAGGGAACGTCGGCGTTTGCAGAATTTCATCGCATGGAAACCAGAGTCGATCGAGCGGAAGCACTCGCCGAAGCCTACGACCGCCTGGACGGCCGCGACCCCGACGCTGAAGAACTGAAACGCCAGTTCGATGAGCAGCATCGATCCGAAAATCTACGAAAGGAACTGGAATCACTGCGCCAACAGGGTCCCGTTGACGCCCAGGCCAAGTAGGGTCGACGATCCTGTCCTTCAGTACGACGTGATTCTGTTTCACTTCCCAGATATGCGCCGTCATGGTCATGAAATTGTATGACGATCTCCATCGATTGATTCTGTCATGGTGGAAAAGCGACCGGATTCGCGCCTCGCCGCGCGACGGTCGGTTGCTCAGAGTCCAGCCCGGCGACCTGCTCACCATTGGAACTATTCATGTGGAAATACTCGATCGATCCACGCAAGACTGTCCTGCCGGTCGTTCGCTGCAACTGAATTGCCAGTCTGAATCGGGTTCGGCCGTCCTGTCTGTTACCATCACTGATAATCAACAACAGACGAAAGTTGTTTTGAACGAATCTGGATGTCGTCGGCAATTTGACATTGACGAGATCCAGATCTGGCCGAGGCGCGATCGAATGTAATGGATCAATTCCGTAACAAGTGCGGACCGCGCGCATGACGGATCGGGATACGTGTCGAATGGTCGAAAACATGCAGTTGTGGGTTTACGGCACGACCGCTGTCGTCGATACCGTGTTGCTGTTTGCGCTGCTCGAACGTCACAACTGGCGTGCCGTCACCGTTTGGATGCTGCTGCTGGCAGTCGGTGTCTGGTGCTGGCATGGAGGGACGTTTGTCCGGTTCCTGGTCGATCGGTCGGTGGGACCTCTGGCCGACCCTATCCGCTGGTTTTCGATGTTTTCCATGGCATTCGGATTGATGCTGATGCCCAGCGCCGCACTGCATGGCACCCTGCGATTGTTGCAACACCAGAGTTTCAGTGTTGCCTGCAAACCCGATCCTCGCCTGACGCTTTGCTATTTGCCTCTCGTACTGCTGGCGCCGATTGGCCGTTCTCTGGCAACGAACCCTGCCGAGCCATTCCTGGAGTTGCTTGTGAACTATCACAGCGCGTATGTGGTTTGGCTCTCATTTGTGAGTGGCGTGACGGCGTATGGCCTGGTGCATGTCGGTGCTGAGTCTCCGGACGTGATCCAGCGGAGATTCTTTCAGTCACTCGCCGCGAGCATGCTGGTGATCGCCCTGCTGGCCGACGTTTTCATTTCGATCCGCCCCAGGTCCCCGGAAATGGCAGCCTGGCTGCAGCCGATCGTCGGAGTTTCACCGATCATCCCCGCAGTTCTGTTCGGATATTTCATGATGCGGTTCCAGCTTCTGCCACTGATCCTTGAGCGAACTCTGGTCTACGGAGCCATTTTGATGGGAGCGATGTTGTTCCATCAGCTTGTCTGGCGCGATGCCGTGTCACAGTTTCAGGACCGTTATCGCCTGGACCTGGGCGTGTTGGAAGGAGCCCTGGCACTGACCGTCATTCTGTGCTATCAGCCACTCCGTTCTCGAGTCGCTGAAGCGCTGCAATCGCTGGTCGATTCGTCTGCCGAACGACGCTATGAACGCCGTCATCTGGCCGTTCAACTGGCCGCTCGCGCGGGGGATCCACTGCCGAACCTGGTGGACTGGTTTACCACGACAATGCAGCGATCGTTCGGCAGCGATTTGGCGGCGGCCTGGATCTGCGATCGAAACCGGTGCGTCGTCGAGCGTGCGGGTGCGTCGAAACTATTGGAGGATCATCAGGTCGGTCCAATGCTGGCCGCCATTGCCCGCACCGGGGATCATTTCATCACGCGGTATTCAACTTCCGAACCAGAAGTGTTGGCGTTTCTGGACCAAATCCGTGCCGGGGCATTACTACGGTTTGAGCATTCCGACGTGTGCGGCCTGTTCCTGATCGGTTGTCGGCCCTGGGGGCAGCCGCCAAACGACGAAGAGTTGCACGCGCTGGCGTTGCTCGTTGAGCAATTCGGCGTCACGCTGCAGAACTCTCAATTGCAGGCGATGCAGCTCGCCGTGGAACATCGAGTCCTGCAGAACGAGAAGCTGTCGGCCTTGGGGTTGCTCGCCGGTTCGCTCGCTCACGAAATCAAAAATCCGCTGTCGTCGATCAAGACCATCACGCGAGTCTTGGCCGAGGAACTCGGCTCCGACAGTCCTCATGCCGAAGACTTGCGCATGATCAGCGGCGAAATTGATCGGCTGGCAGCTTCCACATCCGAATTGTTGGAAGCAGCCCGTCCCCCTCGAGGCGACCGGCCGCCGATTCCGCTGACGGAGCTGTTTTCCCCGACACTCCGGCTGTTGCATCACCTGGCTCGAGAACACCAGGCGGCTCTTGATGTCCAGTACCCGGATGACCCAATCGTCATGTCGATCGATCAGATCGGCCTGCGTGAAATCGTTTTCAACCTGATTTCCAACGGACTGGAAGCGGCGGGAGCTGGAGGAACCGTGCGGTTGATCTTTCGCAACGACTCGGACTCGCTGGTCATTGAGGTTCTGGATTCAGGCCCCGGATTCAGTGTGGAACAACAGTCTCGATTGTTTGAACCGTTCTTCACAACCAAACACTGCGGCACCGGTCTGGGCCTATACATCGTCGCTCGCCGCGTGCGAGAATTGGGCGGCCAGATTGAATGCCAAAGCATCCCCCATCAATCAACAACGTTTCAGGTAAAGTTGCCTCGAAATGTCCCCACTGCAGATTCTGATCGCCGATGATGAGGAACCAGCCAGATTCGCGCTGCGTCGAGCACTTGCGCAGCCTGACTATCGGATTCTTGAAGCGGCCGATGGCGCTGCCGCACTGGAACTGATGCGAACGGAGCTGCCGCATCTTGTATTTCTGGATCTGCAAATGCCGCAATTGAGCGGGATCGATGTTCTTCGCCGATTGGGACCCGAAGCCAAACAATTTGAAATCATTGTTCTGACAGCGAGCGACAGTGTGGCGGCGGCGGTGGAGTGCATCCGGCTGGGGGCGGCCGATTTTGTGACCAAGCCTTATGAACTCGAACAGGTCCGAGCCATCGCTCGCCGAGTCGTGCAGCGCCTGGATCTGCAGCAACGGGTCAACGAACTTCAGAGCAAGCTCGATCTTCAGCAGAGTGACAGCCTGCTTGTGGGTGTCAGTCGGCCAATGCACCAATTGCACCTGCAGATGACGAAAGCAGCCCGTTCGTCCATTGACTTGCTCATCCGTGGTGAGACGGGAACGGGCAAGGAATTGATCGCGCGTGAAATTCACCGGCTGAGCGACCGCGCGGCCGGTCCCTTTATCGCTGTGAACACCGCAGCCATTCCCGAATCATTGGCGGAGAGCGAATTGTTCGGCCACGTCCGCGGCGCTTTCACGGGAGCCGATGGGAATCGCGTCGGCGTCTTCGAGCAGGCTCACGGAGGCACACTGTTTCTCGATGAAATCGGCGACATGCCCAGCGCAGCGCAATCCAAAATCTTGCGAGCTTTGCAAGAGCGAGTGATTCAGCCGGTCGGATCGCAGCGATCGGTTTCCGTCGACGTTCGAATCATCAGTGCCACGCATCAGGATCTTGAGGAAGCCATGGCGTCAGGCCGCTTCCGCCAGGATTTGTTTTACCGACTGAAGGGAGTTGAGCTTCGAGTTCCACCGCTGCGATCACGACGTGAAGACGTTATCGTGCTGGCAAATCATTTCCTGGAACGTTGGGCGACCGAGTCTGGTTCACCGGATTTGGAACTCGCTCCAGGCGCTATCGATGCGATGTTAACCTATTCCTGGCCGGGCAATGTTCGGGAACTGGAACAAGCGATTCGGCGTGCCGCCACGATGTCCGATGGTCCTCAAATCGAACCCGTCGACCTGGGACTGGCCACCCCTTCACTGTCCGGGGAAGAGACCGGCTTTTCTCGATTTGTCGGATTGCCGCTCGCCGAAGCCAAAAGCCAGATGATTGAGGCCCTGGAACGAACCTTGATCACCGCAGCTTTAGATCGAGCCGCGGGCAACATCAGCGAAGCCGCACGTCAGTTGAGCATGCACCGGCAAAGTCTGCAACAAAAGATGGCGCAGTTGGATCTTCGCAGGTAACGAAGACAGATCAAGGGCGGTCTGCGCTCGCCACCTTCATATATTCAGGTTCCGGTTCATGCACGGTGCTGGCAGTTGATGACAAGCGACGCAGTAACCAGCTCCACAGTTGTCCCACGTCGTCAAATATCGAATAGGCGACGGGCGTGATCAACAGAGTCAGCAGCAGCGACAGAGCCTGACCGCCCAGGATGACTTTGGCCAGGCTTGCTCGAGTTCCTGCTCCCGGGCCTTCGCCGATTGCCATTGGAATCATCGCGACGACCAGCATGACTGTCGTCATCAGGATTGGACGCAGGCGAGTTCTGTTCGCTTCCAGGATCGCTTCGTCGCGTGGGAAATTCTGCATGCGCAGTTGATTCGTGTAGTCGACCTGCAGGATGCCATTTTTCTTCACGATCCCGAACAGCATGAACAGACCCAGCATGGCGAAAATGTCGAGGTTGGTTCGCAGCAGGATCAGGGACAGAATGGCACATGGAATTGTCAGAGGCAGTGCCGACAAGATCGAGATTGGATGCACCAGGCTCTCAAATTGAGCAGCGAGAATCATGTACATGAACACGAAGGCCAGCAGGAAGCCGAACAGAAAGTTTGCATTCGACTCCTTCAGCATCTTGGCCCGACCGATGAATTCGAATCGATACTCCGGCGGCGTGTCGAGTGTCGAGACGAATTGAGTGATCGCGTCGACTCCTCCGCTCATGTCGATCCCTGACAGGTTCGCCGAGACGACAACCTGGCGCTGCCGGCTGAAACGGTCTATCGAATTCGGTCCCATGGCGTATTCGAACGAGACGACGCTGCCCAGTTGCACGACTCCACCAGGCGCCCGGCTGGCAGGGATCCCCTGCATCGCAATGGCCTGGGCGTCCGATCGGCCGGGCAATTCCGCTCGCAGCCAGACATCATATTGCTCATTCAGATCCTTGAATGTGCTGACCGGTTCGCCGCCCACAAGGATATTCGTCGTCGAAGCGATGTTCTGCAGAGAGACTCCCAAATCGCTGGCCCGCTCCCGGTCAGGGCGAATCCTCAGTTCCGGTTTCATGAGCGACAGGCTGGTATCGATGTCGACAAACCCGCCCCGTTGTTTCATCCAATCGGCCACCTTGGTCGCGTAATATTGCAGCTTTTCCATATCCGGGCCGATCAGGTTCAGGTCGACATCGACCTGACGAGCCCCCGCGGCCGTGATCGCGGCCACTGGTTGAACGGCTCCGCGGATGTCGGGATAGTCCACCAGGATCGTTCGAGCCTTTGCCATGATGTCGAACTGCGAATACTCGCGATCGCGCAGGTCGATCATCCGGCAATAGATGTTCCCTTTGGTCACGTCCCCCTGCCCTTTGGAGATTCGGCCGGTCGTGTCGCCGATGACGACAAACGTATATGTGATTCCGTCGAGCCGCCGCAGTCGATTCTCGATTTCGCTGAACAATTCGTCCGCTCGTGCCAGGCTGGAACCTTCGGGCAGCGTCAGTGCGACTTCAAATTCGCTCTGGTCGTCTTGAGGAACAAAGTCCTTCCCCACGATGTTCAATAAAAGTGGAGTCGACGCCAGCGTTCCCACGGCCAGAAGCACGACGAGCCAGCGGTGTTTCAACGACCATCCCAGCGACCAGACGTATGCTCCTTCAATGGCTCGCCAGATGAATCCGTTCTTACTCGAAAACCCTTCTTCGGCCTTCAAGAACCGCGAGCACAACATGGGAGTCATTGTGAATGACACAAACATGCTCATCATGACCGAGAAGCCGACCACCCAGCCGAAGCAGGACAGGAATCTTCCAACTTGCCCGCCCATGAAGGCAACCGGAGCGAAGATCACCATCAGGGACAACGTCGTTGCGAGAACAGCCAGGGCGATTTCACGCGTGGCGCGGCTCGCCGCCTGCCAGGCCGACAATCCCTTCTCTTCCATATAACGAAAGATATTCTCGTGAACCACGACCGCGTCGTCGACCACGATCCCGACGGCCATGATCAACCCCAGCATCGTGAAGTTGTTGATCGTGAAACCCATCATGTCCATGAAGGCGAACGTTCCGACCAGTGAAGTGGGAATCGACAGCATGGCGATGATCGTCGTGCGCCAGTCCCGCAGAAACAGCAGGATCGACAGGCTGACCAGGATCGCGGCCAGCAACAGATGGACCTTCACTTCGTCCATGGAATTGCGGATGAATCGCGACTGGTCGCGGATGATCTCATAGCGAATGTCACCCGGCAGCGTGCTGGCCAGATCGTGCAGGCGACGACGGACCGCATCGACGACGGTCACGGTGTTGCTGCCCGATTGCTTTTGAATGATCAGGCTGACCGCGTTGTCGGCCGGCTGATCGAAGTTGTCGTGGTCAGGGTCTCGACTCCACAGCTTGGACAGACCTCGCGGCTCTTCGTAGCTGTCTTCAACGCGCCCCAGGTCGCGGATACGGATGGGCTGGCCGTTGCGGTTGCTGACGATCAAGTCAGCAAAGTCCTCGGACCGGTCCACTCGCCCCAATGTTCGCAACACTCGTTCGGATCCACCGCTATCGACGCGCCCGCCAGGCTGCTCCTGATTTTCTCGGATCAGTGCCATGCGCACATCATCGACAGTCAGTCCGTCGTATTTGAACAGGGAATCCGGATTGAGAATCAC
>Ga0206824_10225_pt1 | contig 17621 bp, 13 predicted proteins | sample Alteio_BWOrgCont_82_FD_152874 | JGI IMG/M metagenome (GOLD analysis project Ga0206824, IMG submission 152874) | Enriched cells from forest soil in Barre Woods Harvard Forest LTER site, Petersham, Massachusetts, United States -... | ecosystem: Environmental > Terrestrial > Soil > Temperate forest >...
AGTGGAATGGAGGTGGTGAGCTTGAGCTCTTCCATCGCGAATGCGCCCGAAACGTCGGTGAGCGGCGCGGACCGGATCAGCTGCTTATAGACGCGGTCATAACCGGCGATGTCGGCAACGCGGACCTTGAGCAGATAATCCACTTCGCCCGTCATGCGGTAGAATTCGACGATCTCGGGAATTTTGCGCACCGTTTCGGCGAACCGCTCCAGCCATTCGGGCGTGTGTTGGCCCGCGCGCACCATCACGAACACGGTGGTCCCGGCGCCCAGCTTGACGGCGTCGAGCAGCGCCACGCGCTTGAGGATAAAGCCGCGTTCCTCGAGCTGGCGGATGCGGCGCCAGCAGGCATTCTGGGAGAGGTGAATCACGTCGGCGATTTCGCCGATTGAGCGGGCGGCATTTTCCTGAAGCAAATCCAGAATGCGCAGGTCTGTCCCATCCAAACCACCAGTCATGGGATATTCTCCCACAAATTAACGTCATTGCAATAGACTATGGGAACAAATTCCAAGGAAAACGCAATATATTACCCCCTGTGTCCAACGGGGCCTTGGCCATGTTTGCGCGGCTTTTTCTCATCCATCCCCAGTCCATCGGGGAGACCTATTTCGAGCATCAGCGCCAAGCCGTTTCCTTCGCTGGTCCGCTTCTTCTGGCCGGCTTCGCCTGCCTCCTCCATGCCGTGATCCCAGGTCTTTGCGAACGTACGGCCTCCAACAGGATCACCATCCTGCACCAACGCATGGTCACCGGCCGCCGCGCGCGCTGATTCATTTTTCGCATTTGTGATCCGAACATTCGCGCGATCCTTCGCGCGAGTTCCACCGTTCATCTTCGTCCTCGCGAACGATAGCCGTGTGCGCATTCGCACCGATCGCCGAAAATGCGAGGTAAGGAGGATGTTCCCTATACGGAACTTCTTCTGTCCCGTTCCTGTGCGGATGATTGCTTGCTTCGTTTTTTTGCGTGTCCGCCGCGGTTTCAATGCGCGAGATGAATGCACGATGAATGACGAACGGAACTGTGATCACAATCGTTATGACGCATTAAAGAAATTATTTTCTCTCTGACAGAATTGATTTGACGGCAGAGTCGATTCGGCGAAATGCTTTCATGAATGGGGGGCTCTGCATTTTTCAGCTGAGCCCAGAGCACAAGAGAGTGCCATGAAATGGGTTGCGCCGGCCGCGCTGGCGGCCGTAATGCTCAGCTGCGCCTTGCCGCGCGCTTTTGCTGATGCGGATACGCATTGGCTGATCGATGCCAATTCGAGTTGTTCGCTGTTTGACGCCAATGCCAAGGCTGGCGACAGCGTAAGCTGGTCGGGCGGATGCGCGGACGGTCTCGCCACCGGCAAAGGCACCGCGACCTTCACCAATGGCGGCAAGCAATTCGAGAGCTTCACCGGCGAATTCTCGAAAGGCATCGCCCAGGACGGCCCGGTTTCGGTCGGTTGGGGGGGCGGCTGGCATTATGACGGCAACGAAGTGGGTGGTCAGTTCTCCGGCGCCGGCGTTCTGGTGAACGACGCCAAGGATCGCTTCGAAGGCATTTGGGTCGCCGGCAAGATGACCGGTCATGGCACACTCGTTCGCGCCAATGGCGAACGCTATGACGGCGAGTGGAGAGACGATCTGCCCAATGGCGACGGGACACTCACCCGCGCTGATGGCAAAGTGGTGAAGGGCCTGTTCCAGGACGGCAAGCTGGAACAAGCGACGCTCGACGAGAGCCAGGCGATCAAGCCCGCTCCCGACGAGACGCTGAAAAAAGACGATGGCAAAAAAGATCTGCCCGAAGCCCGCGCGTTCGAAGGGATTTCCGGCAAGACGCTCACCGGCGTGGATGGTTCGCGCATCGCGCTCACCTTGATCGAGGGCGGCATCGAGCGGCAGATCACCGAGACCGGCTCGCCGCCCAAAAAGACCACCTTCACCTTCATGAATGACCGGCTGGGTACGGTGGTGGAGGATGGCGGTGAGGCTGCGGGCGCCAATGTCACGGGGTTTTTCCGCCTCACCGATACCGGCGTGGAAGTGCGCTATGCCGACGGGCGTGGCGAAATGCTGACGGCGACGCCTGATGGCGGCGTGTTGATGAAGCTTTCCGCCGTGAGTGGCGATGCGAGCTGCCGCAGCTGGTATCCGGAAGGCCATGCCTTCAGCGATACGGACAAGAAATTGGCGGTTGCGGAATATGCCAGCCGGCTGGGCTTGGGCGCCGCGCCCAAGGAAAGTTGCGTGGGCTCAGCCGTGCCCATGGCAGCAGCCCCACCCACAGCACTTCATCCCGCCGAAGCCAAGCCGCATGACAAAGCGGTCCACGCCAAACCCACCAGCTTTGTTATCCCCAGCATCACGCCCAGCGCAGCTCCCGCCAAACTTGCGGCGCTGATGCCGGTGACGGTGAAAGATTCGGTCGTGCATTCGATCGACGAAGGTGCTGATGTCGCGGCCGCGCCGCCGGTCGTGACCACATCGCTGGCGCCGTCACAGGCCAGCCTCCTGCCGCCGGGGCAGCATGATGCTTCGACCTGCTTGAAAGTCGAAAGCGACGGCAATCATTGGGGCTTCCGCAATTCCTGCGGTTATAGCGTGCAATTCTCTTATTGCATGTGGCGCGGCAGTGAGCCCCTGGCGGCTTGCGATGACGGCCATTCCATTTCAGGCAGCGTCGCCGCCAACAGCATCGCCACGCTTACCAGCGACACGCGCTTTGGCGGCAAGGACGATAATCATGATTTCCGCTGGGTCGCCTGTGATGGTGGCGCAGGAGAAGTGGTGGCGCATCTCGATCATGCCGATCCGCCCAGCGGTCGTTGCGAGAGGGCAAATCTCGCCACCAATCAACATTGAATGTCGAAGGGAACTGCCATGAAACACTGGAAAGCCGCCTCCGCCGCACTCATAAGCGTGGGCCTGATGGCGCAAGCCGCCCAAGCCGCCGCACCTCTCTGCACCACACAAGGTGAACTCTCGTCGCTGCGCACCGCGGCGCTGCAGCAGCAATTGATGGTGGCGGGCCTCACCTGCCATGCCAGCGAGGCCTATAACCGCTTCGTGCTCGCCTACCGGCCCGAGCTTCAGAAATCGGATGCCGAGCTCAAGGCCTATTTCATCCGCCGCGGCGGCGAGCATGGCGAAGCCGACTACGATACCTTCAAGACCAAGCTCGCCAATCTGGCATCGTTCAGCGATTCCACCGATGGCCGGGCTTATTGCGCCAATGCGCGGGTGAGCTTCGAGATGGCGATGCGGGATGGCCAGAGTTTGGCGAACTATGTCGCCGGCCAGCAATTGGTGGTCTCACTTCCCGAGCAAAGGCTATGCGTCGCCGACCGGCAAGTTCTCGCCAGCGCCAACACCAGCCCTGCCGCTGGCGTGAAGGAAGACGAGGTCTATGTGCCGCGTCACGCCACGCCGCCTCAGTTCGGCAGCGCTTCGGTCCAGGTCGCAGGCGTGCCCGCCTACAGCATGCCGGCCTCGCCCTATCAGGGCCGCAACGATGTGATGGCGATGGCGCCGCCCCCGCCCGCAGCGCCGGCACCGGCAGCCTATGTCCAGCAACCCTATGGCTATTACGGCGACGGCGATGCGCCGCCGCCCCCTCCGCCTCCGCCCCGGTCGGCCTATGGCGCACCAGCCTGGCCGCCGGGCTGGGCCCAGTATCCCTATCAGCGGCGCTGGTACGGTTACGGCTACTAGGATCTGCGGAATATGAGCATGGCGCGCGTCTTAAATGGCGCGCGCTATTTTTTTCCAGACAGGAAGAACATGGCGGTGCCGGAGGGATTCGAACCCTCGATACGGCTTTTCAACCGTATAACGGTTTAGCAAACCGCCGCCTTCAGCCTCTCGGCCACAGCACCACTCTAGATCTCCAGCCCGAGAGACGAGGCTGAAGGCGTTCTTATCACTCGCTTGCGCGGGCGGGCAGCCGCTCGGCCATAGTGCCCGCTTCAAGCAGAAGGGCGCCCTTTTGCCCCAGATTGGTTTGAGGCTCAAGCGGGCAGCCCTTTCCCCGAAAACGGTTCCCTGCCGCGATGCAATGTCTTGAATTGCAATCGCAATTTGCGCCTTGCGCCCCGGCTCTGCTGGGCGCAGCCTTCAACCCAAGACCGGGCAACCGGCCGACTTTGCGTTTCGCGCGAGGTCGTGCGCGAACCGCATCTTCAATCAGAGGAGCGCTTCGCCATGCAGATCAGACACATTCTCCAACAAAAGGGTCGCGATATCGTCGCCGTCTCTCCCACCGCGACGTTGGACGACGCCGTAAAGCTTTTGGCGAAAAAGCGCATCGGCGCCGTGCTGGTCAAAGACGGCGCGGTGCTGGCCGGCATTCTTTCCGAGCGCGATCTGGTGCGCGCTATCGCCGCCGAGGGGCCCTCGGCGCTGGGCCGCGAAGTCAGAGCCTACATGACCAAAAGCGTGGCCACCTGCACGGAAACAGACACGGTGGAAGATCTGATGGAGATGATGACGCGCGGTCGCTTTCGCCATGTCCCGGTGCTGGACGAGAAACAATCCGTATGCGGATTGATCTCGATCGGCGATGTGGTCAAGACCCGGATCGCCGAAACCGTGAACGAGGCCAATTCGCTGCGCGAATATATCTCCACCACCGCTTGAAGGAACTTTCGCCTTCGCGGTTCCCTTGTGGAACGGTGGCCATAGCCTCTGCGTTTTTCCTGGCGAGAGCCCCTAGGAGCAACGCAATGAAATCCCCTAATTTGCTGGCCGTGAGTGGCCTTGCCCTGTCCGCATTCCTGATCGCGACCCCGGCGATGGCGCAACAGGACAATTCGTTCCCCGCGCCCTCTGGCGACCGAGTTGACGCCAACGGCATGCCCACCACCCATTCAACGCCGGTGGAAGCGGCCCAGACGGCAGGTCTGAATGACCAGGCCGCGAGCACCGCGGATCAGTTCCCGACTCAAACCGACAGCGCCGACGCGCAATATCAGGCGCAGCAACAGCAATACCAGAATCAGCTGCAGCAGAACCAACAGGCGCAGCAGGATTATCAAAATCAGAAAGCGGATTATGCCGAGGCGACCGCGCATTATGAAAATATGCGCGCGCGTTTCGCCGCCGAGCGCTCTGCATATCACCGCGATCTCTGGCCGGCCGATTATCGCCCATGGGAATTGCGGCCTGATTTCGCCGTGATGCATGCGCGCGTCGAGATCACCAATGGCGACCATGTCGGCACGGTGACGGCGATCGCGCGCGATCACGGCGGCCGCATCGAAGGTCTGGAAGTGAGCCTCGACAGCGGCAAGATGGTGTGGATCGACGCGGCCGATGCGCGTTTCAATCGTACCGACGGCATTCTGATGACCGATTTGGACCAGAGCGATTTGCATCGGATGTCCGACGAACGCTTCTGAGCTTGCTCGGCATCTTCTGGAACAGCCCGGCTGCGGTTCCCGCAGCCGGGCTTTTGCTGGAAAACCAGCAATTTCGCGGCCGCAACAGCGGATTTCGGGCGAAAACTAGGGGCCGGGGTGTAAATCCCCCTCTGCCCCCATATATAGAGTCGTGCCGGACAGGCTCCGGGTCCCAAAAAGAGCCCCCTAACCTCGTCCACAAGCCGCACAAAAAAACCGCATTTTCCGCGATTTTAGCGTTTGACTTCGGGTGGCACCCCCACCTATAACCCGCGCCCACGCCGGTTCGCGGGCGTCAGTTGCGCGAGCGGTGTTTCGTTAAAAAAGTGGCGTGAAAACGTCGGTTTGACGGGCTGTTTGACATTGTGATTTTCGGAAGGGGAACGTGGGCGGCGGCTTGGTAGCCATCGCGTCCTGAGGCCTGCCCTTATGGGGCTTGTCCTTGGGCGCAAACAATCGAGCAACCAAACGTTTGAATGCTCGCGTTCTTCTGCAAAGACGAAAGACTCTAAAGTCGATCGGTATCGGGCCTGTGACGGGACCGATGTCGATCAACCCTTGTCAAAAGTTTTTGCGAACTACGCAAATACAAGAGCATTCAGCGTTTCGTTGCATAGGATCAAAACATGAGAGTTTGATCCTGGCTCAGAACGAACGCTGGCGGCAGGCCTCAAACATGCAAGTCTAGGGGGTGTAGCAATACATCACCGGCGGACGGGTGCGTAACGCGTGGGAATATACCTATTGGTTCGGAACAACTGAGGGAAACTTCAGCTAATACCGAATGTGCCCTAACGGGGAAAGATTTATCGCCAATGGATTAGCCCGCGTTCGATTAGCTAGTTGGTGGGGTAACGGCCCACCAAGGCGACGATCGATAGCTGTTCTGAGAGGAAGATCAGCCACACTGGGACTGAGACACGGCCCAGACTCCTACGGGAGGCAGCAGTTGGGAATCTTGGACAATGGGGGAAACCCTGATCCAGCCATGCCGCGTGAGTGATGAAGGCCTTCGGGTTGTAAAACTCTTTCGCGCACGACGATAATGACGGTAGTGCGAGAAGAAGCTCCGGCTAACTTCGTGCCAGCAGCCGCGGTAATACGAAGGGGGCTAGCGTTGTTCGGAATTACTGGGCGTAAAGCGCGCGCAGGCGGCTATCCAAGTCAGTGGTGAAAGCCCGGAGCTCAACTCCGGAACTGCCATTGAAACTGTTTAGCTTGAGTATGAGAGAGGTGAGTGGAATTCCCAGTGTAGAGGTGAAATTCGTAGATATTGGGAAGAACACCGGTGGCGAAGGCGGCTCACTGGCTCATTACTGACGCTCAGGCGCGACAGCGTGGGGATCAAACAGGATTAGATACCCTGGTAGTCCACGCCGTAAACGATGATTGCTAGCCGTTGGACAGCTTGCTGTTCAGTGGCGCAGCTAACGCATTAAGCAATCCGCCTGGGGAGTACGGCCGCAAGGTTGAAACTCAAAGGAATTGACGGGGGCCCGCACAAGCGGTGGAGCATGTGGTTTAATTCGACGCAACGCGCAGAACCTTACCAGGGTTTGACATCCTGCGACCGCCCTCTAACAGGGGTTTTCCCGCAAGGGACGCAGAGACAGGTGCTGCATGGCTGTCGTCAGCTCGTGTCGTGAGATGTTGGGTTAAGTCCCGCAACGAGCGCAACCCTCGCCTTTAGTTGCCATCATTCAGTTGGGCACTCTAGAGGGACCGCCGGCGACAAGCCGGAGGAAGGTGGGGATGACGTCAAGTCCTCATGGCCCTTACACCCTGGGCTACACACGTGCTACAATGGCGGTGACAGTGGGCAGCTACTTCGCGAGAAGCGGCTAATCCCAAAAAACCGCCCCAGTTCAGATTGTACTCTGCAACTCGAGTACATGAAGGTGGAATCGCTAGTAATCGCAGAACAGCAGGCTGCGGTGAATACGTTCCCGGGCCTTGTACACACCGCCCGTCACGGCATGGGAGTTGGTTCTACCTTAAGACGGCGCGCTAACCGCAAGGAGGCAGCCGGCCACGGTAGGATCAGCGACTGGGCCGAAGTCGTAACAAGGTAGCCGTAGGGGAACCTGCGGCTGGATCACCTCCTTTCTAAGGATCGATGTTTCGGATCTCTCACGAGCAATCCCAACATCGTCACTAGACAATACGGCGCCTTGCCGCCGCCTACGTTTCCCTTCCGATTCCGTCAGCTGCCGCGAGCATAGGGCTCGTGCGCAGGACGAAGCCTCATCGGGCTTGTAGCTCAGTTGGTTAGAGCGCGCGCTTGATAAGCGTGAGGTCGGAAGTTCAAGTCTTCCCAGGCCCACCACCCATCGACCATCTCAACTTAAACGGGGCCATAGCTCAGTTGGGAGAGCGCTAGCTTTGCAAGCTTGAGGTCATCGGTTCGATCCCGATTGGCTCCACCATCATCGCACCCTGCGATGATGCGCCATTGTTGATCGCCGAGAGGTTCCTTGCAGCGACGGAAACGCAAACAGCCTCAGCGTATGGAAATACGCTGCAAGACTTTGACATTGTGAAGGCGGGTTAGCCGGTTCGCACAACCGGTTGATCTACAATACGACACTCAAGACTGATCGCATGGAATTCCATTCCGAAGCGAATGTCCGGTGTATGGGGACGTCTCATACGCTGGCTTTGTTTCTGGACATGGAACGAATGCTGAGCGATCAAGCGTTAAAGCAAGGGCATCTGGGGGATGCCTTGGCACACACAGGCGATGAAGGACGTAGCACGCTGCGATAAGCTGCGGTGAGGGGCGAGCACCCTTTGACCCGCGGATTTCCGAATGGGGAAACCCAATCCGCAAGGATTATCTGTCACTGAATACATAGGTGAGAGAAGCAAACGCAGGGAACTGAAACATCTCAGTACCTGTAGGAAAGGACATCAATTGAGACTCCGTTAGTAGTGGCGAGCGAACGCGGACTAGGCCAGTGGCCTTCGATTAAGAACCGGAATGTTCTGGAAAGGACAGCCATAGCGGGTGATAGCCCCGTACGGGTAGAAATTTCGAAGGTCCTCGAGTAAGGCGGGACACGTGAAATCCTGTCTGAACATGGGGGGCCCACCCTCCAAGCCTAAGTACTCGTGTGTGACCGATAGTGAACTAGTACCGTGAGGGAAAGGTGAAAAGCACCCCGGCGAGGGGAGTGAAAGAGACCTGAAACCGGATGCCTACAAACAGATGGAGCAGGCTCACCAAAGGTGAGCTTCTTCGTCTCCTTGCTAACGCAAATGTCGAAAGAGTGTGTGTAATCAAAGACGATTACGCATGACATTTGTTGTTATCGAGGAGACGATTCAATCCTTTGCGCACATACGCGCGGGGAGACACGCTCGCTTTTGGCGAGCCTGTGACATCGTACCTTTTGTATAATGGGTCAGCGAGTTCGTCTGTCTAGCAAGCTTAAGCCACAAGGCGGAGGCGCAGCGAAAGCGAGTCTGAATAGGGCGACTGAGTTAGACGGATGAGACCCGAAAGCAAGTGATCTAGCCATGACCAGGTTGAAGGTGCGGTAACACGCACTGGAGGACCGAACCCACGCCTGTTGAAAAAGTCGGGGATGAGTTGTGGCTAGGGGTGAAAGGCCAATCAAACTTGCAGATAGCTGGTTCTCTGCGAAAGCTATTTAGGTAGCGCGTCATGTATCACCATCGGGGGTAGAGCACTGGATGGGCTAGGGGGCTTCACCGCTTACCAAACCTAACCAAACTCCGAATACCGATGAGTGCTGAGCATGGCAGACACACGGCGGGTGCTAACGTCCGTCGTGAAGAGGGATAAAAACCCTGACCTACAGCTAAGGCCCCCAATTCGTGGCTAAGTGGGAAAGGATGTGAGGTTCCCAAAACAATCAGGATGTTGGCTTAGAAGCAGCCATCATTTAAAGAAAGCGTAACAGCTCACTGATCTAAATAAGGAACTTTGCGCCGAAAATGTATCGGGGCTCAAGCCACGAGCCGAAGCTTAGGATTCACCGCAAGGTGAATGGTAGCAGAGTGTTCCGTATGCCTGCGAAGGGTGAGCGTGAGCGAGCCTGGAGGTATCGGAAGTAAGAATGCTGACATGAGTAGCGACAAAGAGGGTGAGAGACCCTCTCGCCGGAAGTCCAAGGGTTCCTGCGTCAAGTTAATCTGCGCAGGGTTAGCCGGACCCTAAGGCCAGGCCGAAAGGCGTAGCCGATGGGAATGCGGTAAATATTCCGCAGCCTGTGGGAAGTGACGGATCACGTATGTTGTTCGACCTTACTGGATTGGTCGGGCCGCGAAGTGGTCCCAGGAAATAGCTCCCACGTATAGCCCGTACCCCAAACCGACACAGGTGGACTGGCAGAGTATGCTAAGGCGCTTGAGAGAACGATGTTGAAGGAACTAGGCAAATTGCCCTCGTAACTTCGGAAGAAGAGGGCCCGGTTTTCACGCAAGTGTTAGCCGGGGGCACATAGCAGGGGGTGGCGACTGTTTACTAAAAACACAGGGCGCTGCGAAATCCAAAGATGACGTATAGCGTCTGACGCCTGCCCGGTGCCGGAAGGTTAAGAGGAGATGTGAAAGCGTTGAATCGAAGCCCCGGTAAACGGCGGCCGTAACTATAACGGTCCTAAGGTAGCGAAATTCCTTGTCGGGTAAGTTCCGACCTGCACGAAAGGCGTAACGACTTCCCCACTGTCTCCAACATCGGCTCAGCGAAATTGAATTCCCCGTGAAGATGCGGGGTTCCCGCGGTCAGACGGAAAGACCCCGTGCACCTTTACTGCAACTTTACACTGGCATTAGGAATGGGATGTGTAGGATAGGTGGTAGGCATTGAAGCGGAGGCGCTAGCTTTCGCGGAGCCGCCCTTGAAATACCACCCTTCTTGTTCCTGATGTCTAACCGCGACCCGTCACCGGGTCCGAGACAGTGTATGGTGGGCAGTTTGACTGGGGCGGTCGCCTCCCAAAGAGTAACGGAGGCGCGCGATGGTAGGCTCAATCCGGTCGGAAATCGGATGTTGAGTGCAATGGCAAAAGCCTGCCTGACTGCAAGAGCGACGGCTCAAGCAGAGACGAAAGTCGGTCATAGTGATCCGGTGATCCCGCGTGGAAGGGTCATCGCTCAACGGATAAAAGGTACGCCGGGGATAACAGGCTGATCGCACCCAAGCGTCCATAGCGACGGTGCGGTTTGGCACCTCGATGTCGGCTCATCACATCCTGGGGCTGTAGCCGGTCCCAAGGGTATGGCTGTTCGCCATTTAAAGTGGTACGTGAGCTGGGTTTAGAACGTCGTGAGACAGTTCGGTCCCTATCTGCCGTGGGTGTTCGAAACTTGAGAGGATTTTTTCCTAGTACGAGAGGACCGGAAAGAACGTATCTCTGGTGGATCGGTTGTCACGCCAGTGGCATAGCCGAGTAGCTAAATACGGAAAAGATAACCGCTGAAAGCATCTAAGCGGGAAACTTACCTCAAAACCAGGTTTCGCTTGAGAGCCGGGGAAGACTACCCCGTCGATAGGCCAGGTGTGTAAGCGCGGCAACGCGTTGAGCTTACTGGTACTAATCGCTCGATTGGCTTGATCGCAAGCAGCACCGTTTCATGTCTGGAAACAAAGCCAGGCGTGAATTCCATTACCCAAAGTAAAATTCGGTCGCCGTGTCGTATTGTGTCGTCCATCGGAAACGATGGATGTTTCTTTTCTGCCCTTCGCCGACCTGGTGGTAATAGCGAAGGAATTCCACCCGATCCCATTCCGAACTCGGCCGTTAAAGCCTTCTGCGTCCATGGTACTTCGGCTCAAGCCGCGGGAGAGTAGAACGCTGCCAGGTCTGCCAAGGGCAGAAGAGAAGAGAACAACCCGCCATCACAATTCAAAAAAACCCCGCGCGAGAAATCGCGTGGGGTTTTTCTTTGCCCGAAATTTCGTGGCGAAAGTTCAGTCGTTGGCGGCCTGCATCATGGCGTGCTTGGCGATGAAGCCGGAGACGGCATAGACGCGGCCGAAAGCCTTGGACCGCATGTCCCACACCCGCACCTGGCTCCAGTCGTTCCGGGCGCTGACATCCATTACCGGCATGGCGTGATCAATCTCGCCATGATTCTGCCAATTGGCCTGCTCTACGCGAATCTCCCGCTTGGAGATAATGGCGCTCACCACCGCGACATGGCCTTTCTTGAGGCGGGGTGACGGTGTGAAAACCATCACCGCATGTTCTGCCGGCACCGTGACGCGAGCATAAAGATTGCGGGCGCGGTCCCACCAAAATTTCGCATCGCCGAAAATATTCAAGCCGGTGAGCGCGCGCGCATATTCCACGCAAAACAGCTTGTGCAACGGCGTCTCCACCGAAGGTTGAGCCAGTTGTGAAACAGCCACTGTGGGAAATGACGGCGTGGCGGTATCGCTGAGGCTGATGATCTCGGCGATGCTGCCCGGTGCCGCGATGGCCACGGGACCATCGGCGGTGGGCGCGGGAATGTCTTCGACCGGCGCCGGCTTGCTGAAACTCAAGCCAAAAAATTTGGCGACGTCGTCGGTGACGCCGGCTTGGGCCGAAAGCGACGCCGACATGACCAGCGCAATCGCCAGCGGCAGGATCCAGGGTTTTGCATTCGGCATGATCGCACTCCGGCTTTGCTTGCACACAGATGCCGATGCGAGAGCCTCTAGGTCCCCATCGACGGCATTGTCGGACATGCGGAGTTGGTCGCCCCCAACCCTTCAGCCCGCAGGAACTTAATCAAGTCACACATCCTTTAAAAAGACGTATCTCAGCCACGGAACCGTGGCCCGAAAGCCACAATAAGTTCTTGGACTTATTCGGTTTTCCCTCAAAATGGAACTTTAGGGGATCAAGCCGGGAACACCTGTTCTCCGCGAGCCCAAATGAAAAATCCGCCGGGGATGACCCGGCGGATTTCTTTAGAAGCTTGGTCCTGCCCCGCCTCCCCCGCGCATGCGAAGCATGCTGGTGGCGGAGGTGGCCGTAGCAGCGCTTGCGATGCATAGGCCGGAGGGGGTGGAAAAACTATTTCTTTTCAACCATCGCCAGCGACTTGAAGACATGCTCGTCGGGCTTAATGCCGTCATCCTTGGACGACATCACCGCCATGATCTTGTGGTCCTTGCCGACCACAAAGGTCACGCGCTCGATGAAGCCGTGGCCGATCTCGACGCCGCGCACATCCTTGGCGCCAGCCTTACCGGGCGTGGTCTGCAGATTATAGGACTGAGCGATCTTCAGGCTTTCGTCTGAGGCGATGGGAAATTTGCCCGCGCAGAAATTCGGATCGGCAGCGAACTGATTGAGCCGCTCCAGATTGTCGGCAGAAACGCCGATAATGCTGGCGCCCGCGGCGTCGAACTTCTCATGATTGTCGGCGAAAGTATGGGCTTCCAGATCGCAGCCGCCGGTATAGGCGGAGGGATAGAAATAAACCACCACCGGGCCCTTCTTCAGCGCGTCGTTGAGATGGAAGGTGAAATCCTTGCCGCCCAGGCTGGCCGTGGCGGTGAAATCCGGCGCGGTATCGCCCACCTTGAGAGCGGCGAAAGATGGCGCCGCGAACAAAGCGGTAAAGGCCACGCCCAAAAGCAATGTCTTCATAATCATCAACTCCCAAATGGCTAGGGGCGGGACGCTATCACAGCTTCGGTTCCGGAGGGAGCGCTGGGGAGGGGGTAAAACGCTGTAAAATCAAGGCTTCGCCGCCGTCATTTCAAGGATCGTTAGGACCACGCCGCTTCGAATCCGTGTAGGGCCTGCCATCCTTGTGCAGGAACCTCGCACCCGCGCCGGTATCAAACGCCATGTCGATATCGGAATATTCACCCCGTTCGCTTTTGGTCCGCGTGCCGATTTCCAGCACCAGCGCATCACCGGCGCCGCGATTTTGCAGATGATGGCCGTTCTTGTCCCCGGCGTTGAACCCGGCGCAATCGCCTGGCTTCAAAATTTCCTCGCCATCGTTGGTGATCAGCACGATCTCGCCGGACAGGACATAGACGAACTCATCCTGCTCGGTGTGCCAATGACGCTGGCTGGACCAGACGCCCGGCGGCAGGCGCAAAAGATTGATGCCGAATTGGGTGAGACCGGCGGCGTCGCCCAATTTCTGCCGGACGCGGGCGCGGCAAGGCTTATCGAACGGAGGCGGATAAAGCGAGCCAATGGTCTCGGGAAGATTTGCCGGATCGATCCGCTTCACCATCTTCAGTCCTTTGCCCGCTCCACGTAAGCGCCGTCTTCTGTCATCACCACGATGCGGGTGCCGGTGACGATGTGGGTGGGCACCATGGTGCGCACGCCATTGGAAAGCATCGCCGGCTTGAACGAGCCGGACGCGGTCTGGCCTTTCATCACCGGCTCGGTGTCGACCACTTCAAAGGTGGCGCGCTGGGGAATTTCAATCGAGATGACGTTGCCTTCGAAGAGCTGCAACTGCACGTCCATATTCTCGGTCAGATAGGGGGCGTAGTCGCCCACCACGTCGCTCGAAACCTGGATCTGGTCGAAGGTCTGCGGATTCATGAACACCCAATGGTCGCCGTCATGATAGAGGTAATTGAACGACTGGTGCTCGACAAAAGCCTTTTCCACGCTGTCAGTGGTGCGCAGCCGCTCCACCGTCTTCACCCCGTCGGAAATGCGGCGCATTTCCAGATGGGTGACGGGCGTGCCCTTGCCGGGATGGATATTCTCGGCGGTCAGCACTAGGTAAAGCTTGCCATCCTTCTCCAGGACATTGCCTTTGCGCACGGAGCTGGCGATAACCGAAACCACGGAAAACCTCTTCTTTTACGGCCTTCAAACCCGATATTGGCGGGGTCTTTAGCAGGGAGCGACGGCTGAGACAAATGCCCTGGTGGGATCCTCAAAAGCATGCCGATCGCCGCCCGCTGCTCAGTCTCAGGGGACGGATCAAAAGTGGTTTGCGCGCCTGGTTCGAAGGTCAAAACTTTGCCGAGATCGAATGCGGGGTATTGGCGGCTTCGCCCGGCAATGAGGCGCATCTCCACGCCTTCCGCACCAGCAGGATGCGAGCCGATGGCGTCCAGGAGACGCTCTATCTCCACACTTCACCGGAGTTCGCCGCCAAGAAGTTGCTGGCCGCGGGCGAAACCAGAATCTTCGAATTCGCCCGGGTGTTCCGCAACCGCGAGCGCACCCGTCTGCACGCGCCGGAATTCACCATGCTGGAATGGTACCGCGCCGGCGAAGACGTCGAGGCGGTGATGCAGGACACGCTGGCGCTTACGCGGCGCGCCGCCGAAATCGCCGATGTGAAACGACTGATCCATCGCGGACAGGACTGCGATCCCTTCGTCCCGGCCGAACGACTGAGCGTGGCGGATGCGTTTCACATTCATGCCGGCATCGAGATTCTGGATATGCTGGGTGACAACGGGAACGCCGATCGCGATCTTTTCGCCACCCGCGCGCGGCGCGCGGGATTTACCGTCACGGCCGAGGATGGCTGGTCGGATATTTTCTCCAAGGTGCTGGCGGCGGCGATCGAACCCAGGCTGGGGCTGGGACGTCTCACGCTGCTCACGGATTATCCCCGGATCGAAGCGGCGCTGGCGCGGCCCAAGCCGTCTGACCTCCGGCTTTCAGAACGGTTCGAGCTTTATGCCTGTGGTGTGGAGTTGGCCAATGGCTTTGGCGAACTCACCGATCCGGCCGAGCAGCGCAAACGCTTTGAAGCCGAAATGACGGAAAAGCACCGCGTCTATGGCGAGCGCTATCCGCTGGACGAGGATTTTCTCGCCGCCCTGGCGCGCATGCCCGAATCATCCGGCGTGGCGCTGGGCTTCGACCGATTGGTGATGCTGGCCGCGGGCGCGCCCCAGGTCGACGATGTCCTCTGGACACCCTTGCCCCTAGATCCATAAGGCCCCCCGCTCCGTGAGGGGCCGCTTTGCATGCCAGGGGGTGGCAAAATCCCCGTTTCCACGGCACTTTCCCGCCCGCCATGACCGACACCACCGCGACCCGCCAGACCGTCCAGAACACCACCTTCGCCGTGCTGTTCGCCATCGGCTTCTGCCATATGCTGAACGACATGATGCAGGCGCTCTTGCCCGCCATCTACCCTTCGTTAAAGCAGGACTTTCACCTCAACTTCACCCAGATCGGCCTGATCACTCTCGCCTATCAGATCACCGCCTCGCTGCTGCAGCCGATGGTGGGCTATTTCTCCGACAAGAAGCCCATGCCCTATTCGCTGGCGGCTGGCGCGGTCTTCACCTTGATCGGCCTGCTGGGCCTTTCCATCGCCGGTTCCTACGGCGCGATCCTCATCTGCGCCATGGTGATCGGCATAGGCTCGGCTGTGTTTCATCCTGAGTCCAGCCGTGTGGCGCGCATGGCGTCGGGCGGCCGGCACGGTCTGGCGCAATCCGTTTTCCAGTTGGGCGGCAATACCGGCTCCGCGCTGGGCCCATTGTTAGCGGCGGGGCTGGTGGCCAGCTATGGCCAGCGCAGCATTGCCTGGGCGGGATTGTTGGCGCTGACCAGCATTATCGTCCTTTATAATGTGGGCACCTGGTACAAGCATCACGGCCTGGCCAGAATGCACCATCATAGCCAGGCGCATCACAATCTGTCGTCGATGAAAGTATGGGTATCGATGACGGTTCTCTTGATGCTGATGTTTTCCAAATTCTTTTATCTCGCCAGCATCACCAGCTATTACACCTTCTATTTGATTCAGACCTTTCATGTCTCGCTGGTGAACGCGCAGGTCCATCTGTTCCTGTTCCTGGGCGCGGTGGCAGCCGGCACCATGGCAGGCGGCCCGTTGGGTGATCGCTTCGGCCGAAAATATGTGATCTGGCTTTCCATCCTGGGCATTCTGCCTTTCACCATGGCGCTGCCTTACGCCAATCTGTTCTGGACCAGCATCCTGTCGCTGATCATCGGCGTGGTTCTGGCCTCGGCCTTTCCCGCCATCGTGGTCTATGCCCAGGAATTGCTGCCGGGCCGAGTGGGCATGATTTCGGGCATGTTCTTCGGCTTTTCCTTCGGCATGGGCGGCATTGGCGCCGCGGTGCTGGGCTGGCTGGCCGATCAGACCAGCATCACCTTTGTCTATGAAGTGTGCGCCTTCCTGCCGGCGATAGGGCTTTTGACCGCGTTCTTGCCTAATATCGGCGGTGAGAAGCACGCGATCCCGGTGGTGGATCCCGAGCCGTGACCATCCAAGATGTGGCCAGGAAATACGCGGTGGCGGTTTCGCCCGCCATCCGCGCGTTGATTGATTCCAGCGATCCGGGCGATCCCATCGCGCGCCAGTTCCTGCCGGATGTGGCCGAGTTGACGGTCACGCCGGAAGAATTGGCGGATCCCATCGCCGACGAGGTGCACGCACCGGTCAAGGGCATCGTCCACCGCCATCCCGATCGCGTGCTGCTCAAGGTGGTCAATGCCTGTCCGGTCTATTGCCGCTTTTGTTTTCGCCGTGAAATGGTGGGGCCCGGCAAGGGCGGCCTCACGCCATCCGAACTGGCGGACGCGCTGGCGTATATCCGAAGCCGGCCTGAAATCTGGGAAGTGGTCCTCACCGGCGGCGATCCCTTTATTTTAAGTCCGCGCCGCATGCGTCAGATCACCGATGCGCTGGCGCAAACCGGCCATGTGAAGATCGTCCGCTGGCATTCACGCGTACCGGTGGTCGAGCCCGAGCGCGTGACAGACGAACTGGCGTCGGCGTTGACCACGCCCGGCATCGCCAGTTGGGTGGCGATCCACGCCAATCATCCCCGTGAGCTGGGGCCCGATGCGCGCGCCGCCATCACACGCCTCGCCGAAGCAGGCGCAAGCCTTGTGAGTCAGACCGTGCTGCTCAAGGGCGTCAATGATGATGTGGAGACGCTTGCATCCTTGATGCGCGCTTTTGTCGAGGCCGGCGTCAAACCCTACTATCTCCATCATCCTGATCTCGCGCGCGGCACTTCGCATTTCCGCATTGGCATCGAGGAAGGCTTGGCGCTGGCGCGGGCTTTGCGCGCGCAGATTTCCGGTCTCGCCCAGGCGCTTTATGTGCTCGATCTGCCGGGCGGCTTCGGCAAGGTGCCGTTGGATTCGCAGAATGTGGTGAAGACGGAAACCGGCCATCGCATCCGCGATTTCGCCGGCGAGTGGCACGACTATCCGCCGTTACATCCGGTCTGAGCCGGGGCCTTTGCCCCGTAATTTCTTGAAAAAGGCGCTCACCTTGTGGC
>Ga0206824_10226_pt1 | contig 17521 bp, 17 predicted proteins | sample Alteio_BWOrgCont_82_FD_152874 | JGI IMG/M metagenome (GOLD analysis project Ga0206824, IMG submission 152874) | Enriched cells from forest soil in Barre Woods Harvard Forest LTER site, Petersham, Massachusetts, United States -... | ecosystem: Environmental > Terrestrial > Soil > Temperate forest >...
AGAAAAAGACTGCCTAAAAAAGGCGGGCTCGGAATAATTATTACTGTATTAATAATAGCTGCTATAGTATACATAGCAAAGCATCACAAATCATCCAATGGTTTCCTACAACCCCTTTCGGAATTAAATGAGCAAGGAACTAAGCAATGGAGTGATGCAGATAAATATATACCTGCTCTAACATATACCATTAGTACAAATGAGGATACTATAATACAAACAAAAGGAGGACTGGTAATTGCTGTGCCTGCCAATTGTTTTATAGGTGATGATGGAAAGCCTGTCAGCGGTCCTGTGGAATTGGAAGTGAAGGAAGCGCTTGATGCGGCGTCTATAATGAAAGCGGGATTATCTACTAAATCAGGAAGCAACTTATTAGAAAGTGCAGGAATGTTTTATCTGAATGGAAGAAAAAACGGAAACTCATTGAAGATAGATCCGAACAAGGGAATATATGTACATGTGCCTGCAGATAGTGTAAGAACTGGAATGCAAGCCTTTGAAGGCCAACGTATGCCCGACGGTACAATAAACTGGATTAATCCTAAACCATTGGTGCATAATTTAGTTCCTGTGGATATTCATACCCTTAATTTTTATCCCCCTCTTTACTTAGATTCTTTAGCCATGTGGGGAAAGGATATACACAATAAAAAATATACTGATAGTTTATATTATTCGTTTGCAAGTCTTTTTGGTTCGCTTCATGAAGCGACTGATTCAAGTGTAAATGAAGGTATGCAGAATAATATCTATCGGCCGGATACAATTTATTGGGGGTGCGGCATTAACCCATCAAAAATAAAAGCCATTTGGAATGATGAATTTCAAAATACGATCATTTCAACCAGGGAATTTGAAGAGCGAATGATTTACATTCACAGAACAGAAAATGCTGCTATATTAGATTTATATGTAAATAACCTTGATAAAAACCTTTCTTATATAGATTCACTTGCAGCAGAGCAATTTGATGGAGCTATGAAAACAGTGTTTCTCTCTTTTGCGGCAAGGGGCGATGGCAAGGTTGCAGTTAAATCATCACTGTTTGAAAAGCTAAAATCTTTTTTTGAAAAGAAAACAAAGTTATTTACAGAGGCGGCAAACAAAGCTCAAAACGATTTCAAGGAAAAACAAAACAAACTAGACGAAAAGGCTGCCAATAAAGAAACTGCTGAAGAAAAAAGAGATGAAAAAAGAGAAGCACAACTGAGAGGGGATGAATATAAGCAAAACTTCAAGGAAGCATGCAGGCAAGTAGGCTGCCCTGATTCGATCGGCAAGGTAGATAAAAATGGATATGCTGTTTTGTGCACCGGTACTGGGTGGATAAATTTAGATGCCTACGTTGAGGAATCAACCTTAAATAGAACTACGTTGAATTATACTTCTCCCACTAATGGAAAAACTGCTGCAATAAAATATCTGCCCTTCAGTGTCACGATAAGCGATTATCAAAAATATGATAAGGTCATTGTTTGTTTGCTACCCAATAAACTACATAGCTTTATGAGGTTAAATGATACGAATGGAAAATTCAAAGAAAACCTGAATGAAATATTCTCCTATAAAATGGAGTGCATAGCCTATAAAGGAGACCAAACCTTTTATTATTCTAGTGATACTATTCAACCTAAAGACTATAATGGGATTATATTAGAACCAATTAGTGTTACTGAGCTAAATAAAAAACTGAACGAAGAAGATAATAAAGGTCAAAGTGATGATATGGCTAAAGAGGCAGAGTATCTGCAATTTGAAGCAGAGGACAAAAAGAGACAAAAGCACAATGCAGAGCTGGCAGATTTTAGATACAAGATAGAAAAAGTCATATTCCCTTGTTATATTGAAACACAAGGAGGAGATCAACAACAAGCATCCACATTCAAGTAATATTGTTGCGTGAGGGATAGAAGCGCCAAAATGGGTAAGATTGCCACGTCCGCCTTCAGCGGGCTCGCAATGACGAAAACGCTTTCATTTAAAATTTAAAATCCAACATTCAACATTTTATCTGATGAACTCCGTTTCATAAACACTTGTATTACCTACTGCATCGCTGACTGCAAGGCGCAGGTGGTGTTTGCCTTTGCCTACATGCTCATCGAAGTTATAATACAGGGTATTATTTTTAGGATTCGATTGCAGCAATATCCATTTGTCATCAACGGTTGCCCTGTAATAACTCACTCCTGAAAGGTTATCGGTAACTTCAAAAACAATATTGCTTTCGTGGCTCATGTCCTTGCCTTCAAATATGTTTAAAGGCTTAATAACAGGGCGGTAGAGGTCAAGCATTACAACATAGCTGCCAAAGTATTTTGGGTTTACGGTCATGTAACCATTTTCCCATTTGCCTCCAATGCTGTTCTTTTTTTTACCATCCAGTCGCACTACTACAGCCTTTTTCATAAGGGAGTCGGGTAAATCGGGATTAGGTTTTAGCATAAGCGTATAGGTAGCAGAAAGGGGAGTGTTGTTATCTTGTATGTTGTAAACCGGAGAAATTTCGGTATGGCTATTCGTTGTATCGGTAGTGTAACGGAAGTGCAGGTTATTAAATAAAGCACCTGCAGGAATTTCTATTTTCATTCCTTTACCTGCATATTCAAAAGGCTTTTCCCATTTGGCTATAGCAAGGTATGGGGTTGTATCATGATAAATTTTGCTGGGCCTTTCATCTCCTTTTACTTTGAATTCAAGCGTAGAGGTGTTTCCGTTAAAATCATTTATTACATATTCTAAGTTGTGGGCTTTGCCTGATTTGAAATCAATACGCCCTTTGTTGACTAACTTTTTATAAATGTTCAGCTTATCATTGTCTTGCAGAAAGCTGTATTCCAGCGTATCGATGCGATTATGTATGGCGGCATAATCAACATGCCCATTAATATAACGTATGGTCGCAAAATTCAAAATATCCATGCGGGAGTAATAAATGGTGTCATTATCATCTTTCAGTATTTTACTGTATGGTCCGTTGTGGCTTTCCACTTTATCGGCAACGTCGTAGCAATTAATGCCTACTCCAATGCTTCCATAAGCACTGATATTATTGCTGTAGTTGAGTACATAGTAATTTCCTTTTTTCTCTGTTTTAATATAAAGAGGTTGATGTTTTCCATTGACAGTGCTGGAATCATCAAGCGGATAAAGGGCAATGCCCCTGATAATAGGAGGCAAATTATCAACTGTAGTGTACCCTGCAAGCATAGGATTAATAGGGTCTTCTGTCTTGGCATCTCTTATTTCAAAATGCAAATGAGGGCCTTCTACCGCGCCTGTACTGCCGCTAAATGCAATAGTGTCTCCCTGATTTACATTAAATGTTCCTTGAGCCAAGGTAATATCCTGAATGTATTTTTCTTCTTTGTATTGCCTTTCTTTTACATAAGTTGTAATAGCATTATTAAAGCGGTTCAAATGTCCATATACAGTAACAAAACCGTCAGGATGGGTGATATACAAAGCATTTCCATAGCCATAAGGGGAAACAACTATGCGTGAAACATAACCCTTTGCAGCAGCATGCACAGGCAAGCCTTCTCTGCCTTCGGTGCGGATATCCAAACCTGTATGATAATGGTCGGTGCGTATTTCTCCGAATGTGCCGGCAAGGGTAATAGGTATACCAAGTGGGTTGATGAAATAATTTTTAGGTAGCAAATCCTGCGCGGGAAGGGAGAGAGAAAAAATCAAGCCCCAAACTCCTAATACTCTAGCTCCAAACCCCTGAAGGGGCTTTGAAAAAAAAGATATAGAACGAGCTATTTTAGGGTTTCTGAAATACATCATTATAAAAATTACAAAATTCTTTTACTTTTGGCAAAATTATAAATGTACCTCTCTCAAATCCCACAGAGTTATGAACATAAAAATACTTATTACGCTTTCTCTTATTATCTGCCTTGGCTCTTCAGCATTTGGACAAGTTTCTAAAAGTGATACGATAAGAATATATGATTCACTTGCACGTGTCGCTAAAATGACTGAAAAAAAGATAGCCAGAATACACGATTCACTTGCCAGCTATGCTAAAAAGCTTAAAAAAGATTCCGCAAAAAGAGCAGACTCAGCTAAACATTGGGATATAGGCGGAATAATAAATGTGGCCTTCTCGCAAGTAAGTCTTACCAATTGGGCTGCAGGAGGACAAAACTCAATAGGGCTGGTATCGTTGGCTTGTGTACATGCCAACTATAAAAAGGATAAAATCAGCTGGCTTAATAGTGTAGACCTTGAATATGGCTTTCAAAAGATTGATAATAGCCCTTTGCAAAAAACAACCGATAAAATAGAAGCGACATCTAACCTTGGATATACAGCATTTGACCATACACTTGCCGGGGTTCTGGTAAACTTTAAATCACAATTCGCGCCGGGATATCAATTCCTTAATGACTCTAATTTGCTTTCCAAATTTATGGCGCCGGGATACTTAACCATTGCAGTAGGACTCACCTATAATCCGAATAAAACCTTGTCCATTTTTATGTCACCTGCAACACTTAAATACACGTTTGTAGAAGACCAAATGTTAGCCGACGAGGGACAATATGGTGTTATTCCTGCTGTTTATGACGCGAATGGCAATTTAGTGCAACATGGTAAAGAAGTTCTTCTTCAGGCTGGAGCCTATTTTAAAGGCAATTACACAGTCACAGTTTGCAAAGGAGTTAATTTTACTACCAACCTTGAACTCTTCTCTAATTATATCAAAGACCCACAGGATATTGCAATAGACTGGACAACCTTAATCCAGTTAAAGGTAAATAAGTTTATATCGGTAACTATAAATACAGAATTGATTTATGATCAAAATATACTTGTTCCCCTATACAACGATATAAATAACATAGAAGTTCTAAGAGGTAAAGGCCCAAGAACCCAGTTCAAAGATATTTCAGGCGTAGGGCTGGCATATAATTTTTAACAAATACAATAATCAATTAATTAAAATATCATGTCTGTAATTCAAGAATTTAAAAAATTTGCCATGCAGGGTAGTGTTATTGATCTTGCGATAGGTATTGTAATAGGAGCGGCATTCAGCAAAATAATAACCTCATTGGTTGAGGATATTATTACTCCTTTAGTGTTAACTCCGGCATTAAAAGCCGCTAAGCTATCTGAATTGAGTCAATTAGTTATTCCGGGTACGGCCATAAAGTATGGCAACTTTCTTTCTAATGTTATAAGCTTTGTGATTGTCGCCTTTTCATTATTTATGGTTATTAAATTAATTAATGCAACCAAGAAAAAAGACGCTGCGACACCCGCACCGCCTGCGGCTCCTACAACCACAGAATCTCTGTTAACTGAAATAAGGGATATTTTGGAAAAGAAACAAAACTAATAATTTTTAAATTCCGAACTCTCTTATTATTCCTATCTGAATCATGTATTTGTTCAGATTTATCACATTGCCCGATACGGCTTCCCCCGGAGGCGTGGCACCGGGAGTTTGGTTGTAATATATGCCTTCGGATACCGGTATGCGGGTTCTGTAAAAGTTTATTTCCTCACTATGCGTAAAAACATAGTTATAATAAATGCCCGCAAAAAAGTCAATGCTTGAACGACGATAAGTGAATTCAATGCCGGGGCTTATTGTCCATATATCATTTACGTATTTTACGCCTTTAATGGCTGTACCAACATTACTCCCGTCTATAACAAACCCAAGCTGGGTGCTGTCGTAATAATCACCGAAGGAATACGTAATACTCTCAAAACCTATATTCAATGAGGCATTCAGGCGCATTGTCTGCTGCTTGTTGAGGTTAATAAAATATCCCACACCCGCATTTATATTCCAATCCCAGGCACCCTGTATATATCCAAGGGAAGTATTAAAAAAATTAATGGATAAATGCTTTCCTACATTTTCCTCGGTTCCTAATCCAATATTGAAAAAATTATTCAAATTCCTTACATTCATATCATGTTGAAATGTATAGACGAACCCCAAATTATTAGATGCTTTTTGGAATTCCAAATCCTGATTAAGGCTCTTAGCTCCAATATCGGCAGCAAAGAATTTTATACCCACAAAGTTTTTAAACAAGCCTCCTCTTGAAGTATCTATTATGTTCATATATGCGTCTTGCGAGAAACAATTATGATACCCTGCAACGAGTATAGAAAAAAGCCCAAGGATTCTACTTAACTTATTTATTCTTGGATTCATAATAGAATTCAAACTACAAATTTTCAGCAAGGTACGCCTTTGCCTTGTTCCGTAAATTATAATCAAGCGACATACTTTCAGCATAGGCTCCTGTAGTGCGAATGGCTATAATATCGCCACGTTTGGTTTCAGGCAACTCCACCGCCTTAATAAAGCGGTCAGAAGATTCGCATATAGGACCTACGACATCGTAGCGATGATGCTCTTTTCTTTTAGCGCCTGTAAGGTTTTCTACTTTGTGATAAGATTGATACAAAGCAGGGCGTAATAACTCAGTCATGCCCGCATCTAATATCACAAAATTTGTCTTTGCGCCCTTCTTTACATAGAGTACTTTGGAAATCAACGAACCGCATTGCGCTACCAATACTCTGCCTGGTTCAAGATGCAACTTTTGCTTTGGATGGATTTTAAGAAATTTTCTGAACAGGCTGAAATAGCTTTCAAAATCGGGTACAGGATTTTTATCGGGATGATGATAATCAACTCCAAGTCCACCACCGAGATTTATATTTTCAATAAAGATATTTCGTTCAGAAAACCATTGTGATATTTCATTTACTTTCAGGCATAAGGCTTTGAAGACTTTTAAATCGGTTATTTGAGAGCCTACATGAAAATGCAAACCAATTAATTTTATATGCGTGCATTTATGTATTACCTCCAATGCCTTTTCAAGTTCCCACAGATTAATTCCAAATTTATTTTCCTCTAAGCCGGTAGTGATGTAATGATGGGTATTTGCATTAACATTAGGGTTTATGCGCAATGCAATGCTTGCTTTCCTATTTTCAATTTTTGCTATTTCGTTAATTACTTTCAACTCCTCAATTGACTCGCAATTAAAACAAAAAATATTCTTTTTGAGTGCAAGCCTAATCCCCTCATCTGATTTGCCAACGCCCGCAAATACTATCTTATTGGCTTTAAATCCACATTCAGAAGCCCTTTTCACTTCATTTCCGCTTACACAATCAGCGCCAAAGCCGGAGTCTTTAATTAGCTTTACTATATCTTTATTTGAATTTGCTTTAAGGGCATAGTGCAATTCAATATCATATTTATCCGTGCTTTTCTTGGCTGCGTTCAATGTTTCCCCCAATAGCTTTGTATCATAGTAATAGAAAGGCGTATCAATACCTTGAAACTTTTTAAGCAATGCGGGGCTAAACATAGTATCTATTTATTAGCTGTTGCTTTTACTTTTGGAAACAATCCCTTGCTTAACGCCATCAGAGCGGCTTTTTTATATATGCCGTTAATGATAACAGAAATATTGATTTTACTTCCTCCGTAAGAAATCATAGTGATTGGAATTTCCTTTAATGTTTCAAAAATGCGGAAGGCACAACCCGGCTTATGCGCAAGAAAATCGCCGACAACACAAATTATAATCTGGTCCATATCCACACTTACGGTTCCGTATTTTTTCAATTCCTTCATTATATCTTCCAAGTGAGTGGTATCATCAATAGTAAGCGATATGGAAACTTCTGAAGTAGCGACCATATCAATAGGTGTTTTGTACCTTTCAAATACTTCAAATACACTTCGCATAAAGCCATAAGCCATAAGCATTTGCGTAGACTTTATTTTAATTACTGTAATATTATCCTTTGCTGCAACGGCTTTTATATCATCATCTGAAGCATCTTGACTGATAAGTGTTCCGGGGGCATCAGGCTGCATGGTATTGAGCAACCTTACAGGTACATTTCTTTTTTGCGCAGGGCGTATACAGGAAGGGTGCAAAATTTTTGCTCCGAAATAAGCTAATTCCGATGCCTCATCAAAAGACAGCTTAGCAATAGGAAAGGTATCGGGTACATAGCGGGGATCGCTATTATGCATTCCGTCAATGTCAGTCCAGATTTGAATTTCCTCTGCATCAAGAACAGCGCCAATAAGCGAAGCGGTGTAATCACTGCCCCCTCTTTTTAAATTATCTACTTGTCCGAATGAATTGCGGCAGATATATCCTTGTGTAATAAATAATTCCGCATGTGGATACTTTTCCAATTCCTTTTTCAGGTGTTCCTCAATATAATCATGATCGGGTTCACCATCCTCATTAATGCGCATAAAACTGAGGGCAGGAAATAATACAGCAGGTATCTCCTGTTCTTCCAAATAATAATGAAACAAGGTTGTAGAAAGCAATTCGCCCTCGGCAAGAATAATTCTTTCTTCCTTGCGGGTAAATACATTGGGCTTAAATGAACGCAACAATTCAAAATGCTCCGCTAAAACTTCTTCCCCTTTCTTTTTGTATTCCTTACTTTTAAAGAGTTTATCTATGGTAGCCTTATATTTTGTTTCCAGTTCTTTAATCAGAGGGAAAGCCTTTTCAGGAAGCTGCTCCAGAAATGCCTCTGCTATTTTAACCAACTGATCAGTAGTGCCTGACATTGCAGACAAAACAACGATTTTATGCCCGGGATGGTTTACCAATTTGGCAACAGATTCCATACGTTCTGCCGAACCTACCGATGTACCTCCGAATTTTAATACTTTCATTAAAGAATGAATTTTAGCGATTTAGGGATGCAAAAGTAAGAAAACATAAGGTGAAAGGTGAAAGGTAAAAGGTAAAAGTGAAAAAAACCTTATTATGCAAGGGAAAATGCAATATGTTTGTAATCATGAAAACGTCAGTAATTAGCTTATTTGCTTTGGTCTCAGTATTCTATTGGTCATGTAATAATACATATAGCATGAAAGAACCAAAGGCTATTAAATTGGTCTTAGATACAATTTCTAAAGATGCGATTCTAGATTCTGTAAAGGGAGGTTCCTGTTTTTATTCAGAAACCCAAGAGAATAACAAATACATTCTTTTTTATCAAATGATTACGAATTACACAATTATACGCATTAACGATACAATTAATATCCTTAAAGCTATTTCCAATAACTCAAATAAGGCAACTACTTCTGATTCAAATGAGGCGATATTTTCAAATGCTATTTATACGCTAACCCTACATACAACAAATGAAAAATGGGGGAAAGATGAGAGCTATAAAACAACAGGCAAAATGACGCTAAAAAGCAAGGACGGACAAAGTATAACTGCGCCTTTATATGGAGAATGTGGAGATTAAAAAAGCGATACATAGTTTTCATTTGCTGGGAGAAGAAATAAGGAACATTCTCAATGGGAAACCTAATAATCAAGCGGGATGGGAGCAAGCCCTATTGATAGCAGAGCAGGAAAATCAATGGTTTACACAGGAGAACATTGCATGTATGCTAAAAGGCATAGCTACATGGCTAGAGAAAGATACTTTAACACAATGGCTTTCTGCCTATCCTCAAATAAAAGAAAACAAGAAACCACTTACAATTGGGGTGGTTATGGCGGGGAATATTCCCTTGGTGGGATTTCATGATTTTTTATGTGTATTGTTAAGCAGTAACATACTTCATGCCAAATTATCAAGTTCCGATAAAAGGCTACTACCGTTTTTAGCCAATAAACTTATCGCCATTGAGCCTGAATGGAAGGATAAAATAGTATTTGTAGAAAAACTCAGCACTACTTTAAATGCAGTTATAGCCACTGGAAGCAATAATACAGCCAGGCATTTTGAATACTACTTCCGGAATATTTCGCATATTATTCGCAGAAACCGCAATGGCATTGCTATTTTGGATGGTACTGAAACCAACGAGGAATTAAATGCTTTGGGCGAAGATATTTTCAGATACTTCGGGCTTGGCTGCCGGAATGTAGCGAAGCTATATGTACCGGCACACTATAATTTCGACAATTTCTTTAGAGCTATTGAGCCATATAAAACAGTTATTAACCATAATAAATACCATTCCAATTATGTGTATAACCGCACCATTTACCTTATGGACGGAAAAAAATTCACCGATAATGGATTTTTAGCAGTTATAAATAATACGCAACTTTCGTCTCCAATTGCAGTATTAAATTTTGAGGAATATGAAAGCTTTGAAGCACTTTGCAAGCAGTTGAAAGAGATGAAAGAACAAATACAATGTGTGGTTGTTTCTAAAAAAAATAAAAACAAATTGGAACAAATTGAAATTCCTATCGTAAAGATTGGTAAAGCGCAAATGCCCACTCTTTTAGATTATGCGGATGGGGTGGATATGATGAAGTTTTTATTGGAACAAAGTTAGTTTTATAAAAATACGCAGTTTGGCAGAGATAAAAAAAATACAACCCCTGATATTCTTTCTATGTCTGGTATTCTTTACTTGTAAAGTAATTAAGGTATCAGCTGCTTCTTATAACGGTATACAAGATGATACAACTATAACTTCTTATGATATACACGATGATCCTAATATAACCGCGGCATGTACTGATTTTGGCATAGGTGGATTTGGAGGAATAACTGTGGGGGTAAGAGCAGGACTTTGTACACATTTTGATCCCAACACTTTTGGTGGATATGGATATGGAGGTAATATACGCATTCGCCTTACCAGGCATTTGAATATGGAGTGGTATACTGATTATTTTCGTACCACTATTGAAAATCTTGGATACCGAACCACTTTACGTATGGGATGCTCAATTCTTTATTATTACAGGCAGCACCCTTTGAGAAAACACAAGCTTACACCTTTTGTTTTGAGTGGAATTGGGATGAATAATAATACCCTCTACTCGTATGAAATATATTCGCTCAATGATCAGGATGAAGAATGGAATCCGTGGTTTAACTTCGGATACGGAGAACACTATTTTATTACTTCCCAACTTGATGTTACTGTTGAAGGAATGTATGCTACACCTCTTTCAACACACGACAAAACATATTTGCAAACTAACGGAGGCGATGTTAAATACCTGAGTATTGGATCGGCACCCGGATTAAGTAAAGGAGGCATTTTTGCCATTATCAGCCTTAATTATACTTTTGTATATCAACCATAAGTAGATTCCCTTATTTTTTAATCTGTAAAGTAATTGCTAATACTAAATAGCCATTATTAGCTTTTTTGTATGTTTGTGGCGTACGCGATGAATAATAATACTAATGAAATGGAATATATGGGTACAAAACTGGAACTAAAAAATGGCAAACATCTGTCATTAACATCTCCTTTAGTGATGGGAATTATAAATATCACTCCCGATTCTTTTTATGATGGAGGAAAATATATTTCGGAATACGATGCCATTGCACGCGCTGAACAACTTGTTGCTGAAGGGGCAGATATTATTGATTTGGGAGCAACCTCTACCCGTCCGGGAGCAGTGGATGTTAGCCCCGATAAAGAATTGAAAAGACTATTACCTATATTGGAATATTTGGTAAAAAATCATAGTAACATACCTGTATCTATTGATACCTACCATTCTACTGTTGCTAAAGAAACTATTAAAAAGGGAGCTTCCCTTATAAATGATATTTCAGGAGGCAACCTTGATTCAGAAATGTATAAGACGGTGGGAAAGCTTAAAGTGCCTTATATTTTAATGCATATGCAGGGAATTCCACAGACTATGCAAGTGGAACCGCATTATGATGATGTGGTGGAAGAAGTTTATATCTACTTTTGTCAACGGATAGAAAAGCTGAAAGCAGCAGGTGTTGAACAAATAATTCTTGACCCGGGATTTGGATTTGGTAAAACGGTAGAACATAATTACACTTTACTCAGGCACATGGACAGGTTTAAAAATTTTGGGATGCCTATAATGGCAGGACTTTCGCGCAAGTCTATGATAAACAAGGTGCTTAAAACAAAGCCCGAAAATGCCCTTACGGGAACAATAGCATTGAATACACTTGCCCTTTTGCAAGGAGCTAATATCTTAAGAGTACATGATGTGAAAGAAGCTAAACAGGTAATTGAAATGGTTAAACAGTATATGCCTCATAAATCTCCCGGAGAATAATGACCACCCTGTTCATTACTTTCCGGTTTATTGACGCGATAGATATTTTGCTTGTCGCTATTTTATTGTACGAGCTTTATAATCTTGTTAAAGGCACTACCGCTATCAATATACTTACCGGAATGGTTTTGCTATATGTAATATGGCTTATTGTAAAAGCGCTTGGCATGACTTTGCTGAGTAGTATTCTGGGAGGGTTTATAAATGCCGGTATTATTGCCATAATAATTGTGTTTCAGCAGGAGTTAAGAAGATTCCTTTTGTTGATAGGACAGACAGAGTTCTTTAACCGAAGGGGATTTGCCAAGAATTTCCTTATGCTGCAAATGAGTGATAAAAAGCTGTTGGATCTACACCCAATCGTAAAAGCATGTCGCAACATGAGCGAACAAAAAACAGGGGCATTGATAGTAATAGCTAATGATACCGACCTCTCTTTTTATGCCCAAACAGGTGATATTATTGATTCAATTATTACGGAAGCTATATTGGAAAGTATTTTTTATAAAAACAGCCCTTTGCATGATGGAGCTATCATTATTGAAAACAATAAAATACATGCAGCACGTTGTGTATTGCCGGGCACGGAAAAAACAAATTTCCCTGTCCATTTGGGAATGAGGCACCGATCGGCTGTAGGCATTACTGAAAAAACCGATGCCATTGCCATAGTTGTCTCCGAGCAAACAGGCTCCATATCCCTTGCCTACAATGGGGAATTGGAGTATGACCTTACAACCGAAAGGCTGGCAACCCTGATACAGGAAAAATCAGGGTAAAAGAATTTCTATCTTTGTCCCCCTCTATGAAAAACCTGTTGTCATTATTATTCTTTTTTTTTATGCTGAACGCGGTTTCTTATTCGCAGGATAGCGCCATCATAAGATTTCAAAGGCATCCTCTGCCCACGTTGCCTACCTTGCCTGTATTTATTGGAGGAAAGGATTCGTTGGCGACCTTTATAAAAAGGAATACGCATTACCCTGAAGAAGCCCGCAAGCATCATATTTCAGGCGCGATAGAAGTAGATTTTACTGTAACCAAAGACGGCACCATTAAAAACCCTACTGTATTAAAGCCCCTTGGATATGGATGTGATGAGGAAGCATTAAGAGTTGTACATTTGATGCCCCAATGGATTCCTTCCAGAAGTGGATTGAACCCAATGGAACTAAATTATCATGTAACTATACCTTTTGGAAAACAACCACAAATAATTAAAAAAACATAATCATGAAAAACCTTTCAGTTGCCCTTAATGCTATTCTTTTAGTGCTTGTAATTATTCTTTTTGTAATGTTTAATAATTTAAAAAAGAGCATGGGGCAAGAGGGAAGCAGCACCATCACAGGAAATAAAATGCTGCGCATTGCCTATATTAATGCCGATAGCATCAACAGCGGTTATTTGCTGATGCGCGATTTTAAAAATGAAATACAAGCCAAACAGGCCCAAATGCAAGAAGTGTATAACGAAAAAGCGAAAAAATTGCAAGATGAATATGAGGCATTCATGCAAAAAAAGCAATCAGGCAATATTTCGGATATTGACGCGCAGAAAGCTGAACAGCACATGCAAGGCGAAAAGAATGAATTGGACGGAATGCAACAACAACAACAAGACCTTTTGAAAGAGGTTCAGGACAGAAACATTGAGATACAAAAAATGGTTCAGAAATATATTGCAACTTATAATAAAACTGCTCATTTTGATTATGTAATGACTTATGAAAGCGTTGGTGGTGGCATACTTTTTGCCAATGACAGCCTTGATATTACAAAACCTATTGTTAGCGGATTGAACCAACAATATAAAGACAGCACACAAAAGGTGCCTTCATCGTCTGCACCTAAGCGCTAACGCCCTTTCCGTATAATACATCATATAACAATACAATGCCGCTAATGATAAGCGCTATTGCCATTATATAGTGGATTATTAGCATCAGTTTATGCGTAAGGATTTTTTTAAGCCTGTTCGCTCCTAGCGATTTTAAAAGATCCAGAAGCAGTATCATACCAAGTGTTCCTGCAGAGAAAGAAAGAATTTCCTCTTTGGTGTTATAATGAGAACTCACATTGCTCATCCATAAAATCCACATAAAAAGAACAATAGGATTTACAATATTGAGCAAAAACCCTTTTACGAACATCCAAGGCAAACGCAGGTTAATATTTTCCACCGCTTTTATACCTATAACAGCTTCTTTTTCATCTTCGTGCTTTTGAAATAATTCATATATCCCGAAAACCAATAAAATTGCGCTACCTCCAATACCTTCATACAGCTTAACCTTTGGATTATCCATAAATTGCGCGGCACCGAGGTATGCTAAAAATACAAGAAGAGCATCACTCAGGGAAATTCCAAAAGCCATTGCAGCGGCAGAGCGAAAGCCTTTCTTAATACTGGTTTGTATTAAGGCAAACAAAGCCGGCCCAATGAATATTATGGACATGGAAAAACCTAATATGGCGCCTCGTATAAATGGTACAAACATGAACTCTTCTTTATTGCTTTAGGTTCTAAAATTACTAAATTTAATAACTTCGTGCTTTTAAACTCAAAATCTAATTCTGCAATGTCTCTTAAAAATGCTATAAAAGACCAATCTTCAACCTTAGGAAAAGGTACCGGAGTTGCTATTGTCACTCCATTTCATAAAGACGGGAGTGTTGATTTTAAGTCCCTTAAAAATGTTGTTGAACACCTGATTAAGGGTAAGGTGGAATATATAGTAGCATTGGGAACAACAGGAGAATCTGTAACCCTCAATAAAGAGGAAAAACTAGCTGTAACACAACATCTAATTAGTGTTGTCAAAGGCAGACTCCCGATAGTATTAGGTATTGGTGGAAATAATACGACAGAGGTTGTTCATTCTCTTGAAAAAACAAATCTTACGGGAATTGCAGCTATTCTTTCTGTTTGCCCTGCCTATAACCGTCCTAATCAGGAAGGATTATACCAGCATTTTAAAGCTGTTGCAAAAGCTTCTCCGCTGCCGGTTATACTTTATAACGTACCGAGCAGGACAAGTTGCAATATAACCGATGAAACAACCTTACGCCTTGCCCATGATTATAAAAATATTATTGGCATAAAAGAAGCGTCGGGCAATTTTGCACAGGTAATGAATATTATTAAAAACCGTCCAAAAAACTTTAAAGTTATTTCAGGGGATGATTTGATTACACTGCCTCTTATAGCCTCTGGAGGAGATGGTGTAATATCGGTTGTAGCGAATGCTTATCCAAAAGATTTTTCAGAAATGACAAGACAAGCATTAAGCGGAAATTATAATGAAGCACGTAGATTGCATTATAAATTAACGACCATCACTAATTTGCTTTTTGCCGATGGAAGCCCCGCCGGAGTTAAAGCCGCACTGGAAATACTGGGCATATGCAAAGCCCATGTACGCCTGCCTTTAGTCAATATAAATAAGAAAGTACATTCTGCGTTGGCAGAAGAAATGAAAAAATACTAATGGCTCACGAACATAATCATAGTAACGAACATAACCACGAACACCATGACCATGGGCATGAACATCATCATGGCCACCATCACCATACGGTACATGCTGAAGATGTGAATAGCGCTTTTATTATTGGTATCATTCTCAATTTTGCATTTGTACTTATTGAAGTAGTTGTTGGAATAGCCATCCACTCTCTCTCATTACTTTCAGATGCCGGGCATAACCTGGCAGATGTGGGCGCGCTTGGCTTATCGCTCCTTGCCTTTCGCATGATGAAAATAAAATCAAATGAACGCTACACATACGGCTATCGCAAAACCTCTGTATTTGTGGCGCTTATTAACTCTGTGATACTGCTTGTTTCAATTGGAGCCATAGTATTTGAAGCTTTCCATCGCTTGTTTAATCCGGAACCATTGCCGGGTGCAACTATCTCTATTGTTGCAGGAATAGGTATAGTGGTAAATGGAGTATCAGCCTTGTTATTTATGCGTAATAAAGATAAAGACCTGAATATAAAAAGCGCATACCTGCATCTATTGTCTGATGCCATTGTTTCGATGGGACTTGTTGTGGGTGGTATTGTCATGGTTTATACCGGTTGGTATAGTATTGACAGTGTCTTAAGTTTAGTAATTGCTGCCATTATTGTAGCCAATACATGGAAACTTTTACGCGACAGCTTACGCCTCTCATTAGATGCGGTTCCTACAGGTATCAACATTGAAAAAATACGCACTGCAGCATTGAAAATAAAAGGAGTGAAAGACCTCCATCATATTCACGTATGGGCAATAAGCACCACTGAAAATGCCCTAACAGCCCATCTGGTATTGACAGACGGGACAACCATTGCACAGGAACAGCAAATAAAACACTCTCTCAAACATGAATTGGAACATAATAACATTCACCATATAACGCTGGAATCGGAGTATGGTAATGAGGCTTGCGAAGAAGAGAAGTGCTAATAAAAAGTCCCCTGACGTTACCATCAGGGGACTTTTATCATTAATCCAATTACTTATTATTCATTAGTAAACTCTACGTTGGCTGTAATTGCCACTTCATTACTAAGTGCAATAGCGGGGAAATTTCCGCCAAAGTTGAAATCAGAGCGTTTTACTTCTCCTGTTACTTTGAATCCGGCAATGGTAGTAGAAGGCTTCATAGGATGCTTAACTATGTTTCCTTTAACATCTAAGGTTATGTTTTTAGTTACTCCATTAAAGGTTAAGTCACCATTTAAGGTATACTTTTTATCAGCCAGCTTAACAAATGATTTGCTTTTAAAAGTCACTTGAGGGTTCTTCTCCGCATGAAAGAAATCAGCATTTTTCAAGTGCGCATCTCGCATTTCGTTAGCTGTATTAATGCTATTGGCATCGGCAGTAAATTCAATTTCAGTGCCGGAGAAATCTTCACTTGGAACATTGAGTTTTACATCAAAATTCTTAAATGAACCATCTATTTCCGATACCATCATGTGGGTTATACCAAATCCAACTTTTGAGTGTGCTTTATCTAAAGTCCAAACTTTAGGTTTTGTTTCTGTTGCTTGTGTTTCCATTTTATTTGTTGTTTTTATTTAATTATTTACTTTGAGACATTGAATCAATACTAATCGGCCCTGCACCGAAATAGGTAATCATAAGCGCACCACCAAGCATGGTTATGTTTTTTGTAAACATCATCATTTGGGTCATGTGTTGCATAGGATCGGTAACAGTCCAAAAATTATGCATCATAAAAGTTACCGGAATAAGGAAAAGCACAATTAACCAAGCGCCTAATTTTGCTTTATATCCAAGAATAATACTCAAAGCGCCCGCCAAAGCAAATATGCCGGAAACCGCCACAGCCAATGTTGCCATAGGCACGCCTTGCGAAGCAGCATAACCTGCTACCTGAGATAAGTTTGTTAAATGATGGATTCCTCCCATAAGGAAAATGTAAGAGA
>Ga0206824_10227_pt1 | contig 17515 bp, 15 predicted proteins | sample Alteio_BWOrgCont_82_FD_152874 | JGI IMG/M metagenome (GOLD analysis project Ga0206824, IMG submission 152874) | Enriched cells from forest soil in Barre Woods Harvard Forest LTER site, Petersham, Massachusetts, United States -... | ecosystem: Environmental > Terrestrial > Soil > Temperate forest >...
GGTAGTGCAGATTTAAAAGGAACAGCAGGTGGTTGGGGCTACAACTTGGGACTTTATTATACGCCAACTGAAAAATTGTCTATTGGTTTAACATACCGTTCGCAAGTTAACATGTCTCTTACTAACGGAACGGCTAATTTTACAGTACCAGCATCAGTAGCTTCAAATTTCCCTTCGGGTCCGTTTTCATCTTCTATTCCGTTACCGCAAGTAGTTACTTTAGGTTTTGGTTATAAAGTAAACGCTAAATTATCTTTAGCGCTTGATGTAAATTACATTGGCTGGAAAGCTTTTGATACACTGGCTTTTGATTATAAAAATAACACACCTGTTTTAAAAGATACAAAACTACCAAGAGATTACCATAATACATTTGCTTTTCGCTTAGGTGGTCAGTATCATATAACTGATAAATTTACAGTTCGTGCGGGTGTGGCTTTGTCTCTAACGCCAATAAACTCTGGTTATGTAACACCCGAAGTACCTGATGCTAATAAGGTTAATTTAACTTGTGGTGTAGGATATAAAATATCAAATAAATTCAGAATAGATGCCTCGTATACTTTCGAAAACTTGGAACGTAAAGATATTAACATTAACCTTCAGTTAAATGGAACGTATAAAACATATTTATCGGCTCCGGGCTTATCATTAACGTATAAATTTTAATTGCAGATAACATGAAAAATAATATTTATAAATCGGTTTTAATTGTTGCTTCCATTAGCTTATTTATTGGTTGCAAACCAAATTTACCAGTCCCATCTCCTAGTAAAGGTGAGATTGATCCAACGCGTTATGTTTCTATAGGAAATTCTATAACCTCAGGTTTTGCCGACGGAGCTCTTTACTACCAAGGACAATTGGTATCTTTTCCTAATTTAATATCACAACAACTTAAAGCAGCAGGTGGCGGAAATTTTGTACAACCATTAATGGATCCAAGTTCTGTTGGAGTTGGTTCAACAGGTAATGCGCCATTAGTACTTGGTTATTCTAACGATTGCCTTGGTGTAAATTCTTTAGGGCCTGTACCAACTGCAACCGCAGGAGATGTAGCTGCTTTTTCAAACAATATATATGCTGCCCAAGGTCCATTTAATAATATGGGGGTACCTGGTGCAAAAGCAATTACAGTTGCATTACCGGGTTATGGTAATCCGGCAAATGGTGCAGGTAATTACAATCCCTTCTTTACCCGCATGGCTAAAAATGTAGCTACTTCATCCATGTTATCAGATGCCATGTTATTAAATCCTACATTCTTCTCTCTATTTATTGGTAATAATGATGTGTTGTTATATGCAACAAGCGGAGGCGCTAAAGATTTTATAACTCCTCAGGCTACTTTTAGTACAAGCATAAATGCCATAGTAGATACTTTAGTTAAACATGGTGCAAAGGGTGTAATTGGTAATGTGCCTGATATTACAGCTTTACCTTACTTTACAACTGTTCCTTGGAACGGACTAACATTAAGACAAGGACAAGCAGACACACTTAATGGAGTTATGCCTTTTTTGGGGATTAGTTATGTCTTTCAAGCGGGTAATAATCCTTTTGTAATTTATGATGCATCTGTAAACACACCATCGCACGCAAGGGTAATTCAGCAAGGAGAGTTTATTTTATTAGATGTTCCTTTAGATAGTATAAAGTGCCATAAAATGGGGACTTTAGTACCCATTCCTAATCAATATGTGTTAACGGCTACTGAAATTAATGCTATAGAAACGGCAATAAGTGGATATAATAAAACTATTCAGGCTGCAGCAAATAATAATAATTTAGCTTTTGTTGATGTAAATGCATTTTTAAACCAAACAAAAACTGGTTTTGTATTTGATGGTGTAACTTTTAATGCGGCTTTTGTAACAGGTGGCGCGTTTTCTTTAGATGGCATACACCTTACTCCAACGGGCAACGCACTTTTGGCCAATGAGTTTATCAAATCTATTAATGCAAAATACAACTCAACTATTCTACAAGTAGATGTTACAAAATATCACGGCGTAATTTTCCCTTAAGTAAAAAACAATAAACCATAAATAATAACCCTAAAAATAAAACAAAAATGAAAAAAATCTATTTATCAATTGCAGCAGCTTTAGTGATAAGCAATGCAGCAACCGCACAATGTGGCGGTCGTTTCGACGTTGACCAATTTGGCGTTACCGCTACAACCGGTATAGTATACGGTTCAAATATTAATTCTTCAGCTAATGGCACCACTACATTAACATTAGACTTTTATGAACCAACCGGTGATGTATCTACGGCTCGTCCTTTAATAATATGGGCACATGGCGGAAGTTTCCTTAGTGGTTCTTCTGTTGATGCGGATGTAGATACACTATGCCATCGTTTTACTAAAAAAGGATATGCGTGTGCATCTATCAATTATCGTGAGGGTGTAACATCTTTCGATTCTTTAGGATTTATTCCCTCTTTAATACGTGCCGTACAGGATATGAAAGCAGCTGTTCGTTTCTTTTATAAAGACAAGCTTACTTCAAATACTTATAAAATAGATACGAATAATATTTTTATCGGTGGAAGTTCGGCAGGTTCGTTTATGGCACTGCATTATGCGTATTTAAAAAGAAGCTGCCAAGTAACTACTTACATTAGCCAACATGAATTAGATTCATTGGGTGGACTTAGTGGCTATAGCGGTAACCAATGCTATTCTGAAAAAATTAATGGTGTTATTGACTTATGTGGAGCTTTGGGTAAGTACGGTTGGTTAGAGGCAGGTGATTTACCGCTTTGCTCTATGCATGGAAATGCTGATAATACAGTAAATTACAGTCGTGGAGAGGTGCTTCCATCTTATGGCATTCATATTTTATTTGCTGATGGTAGCCGCATGATAAAAGCACAAGCAGCAGCAGTTGGTGTGTCAGATAATTTTTATACTTGGTACGGTGCAGACCACGTGCCATACGCAGGCCCATCGGCTACACAAATGAAATATATGGATACTACCGTAAAATTTGTACACGATTATTTGCTACAACGCCTAGGCTATACCTGCACTCCTTCCCAATTAGCTAATACTCCTTATGGCACAGCTAATCTTTATTCTTTTACAAATTGTTCAACTAACTCGCCTTTAAGCTGTTCAATAACCGGTATTAAAAACATAAGTGCAAATTTGTTGCAAGAAGTATATCCTAATCCTTCTGAAAATGAAATAAAAGTGGTTTTTGCAAATAGTGATGATACTCACACTGTGCAAGTAACAGATCTTTCTGGTAGAATTGTAAAATCAGTTGTTGTAACGCAAGGCGTTTATACACTTGAAAAATCAAACCTTAACCCAGGTGTTTATTTCTTAAAAGTTTCTAATAAACAAGGAGAAGCATCTATACAAAAAATTATTTTCTACTAGATTTTAGTTTAACATAAAATCTTCTTTAAAAGGGCTGTCTTTAAAAGGCGGCCCTTTTTTATGAAATATTTTCACCCATATTTTTTTAATTAGCCGTTAATTGTACTTTTGTATATAATATGGCGGCAGCTAAAATTTTATTAAGCGAAAAAAACTTTGAGATAACACTCACTCGCCTTTGCCACCAACTTATTGAAACTCACAACACGTTTGAAAATACAGTTATCATTGGTTTGCAACCTCGGGGCGTATTTCTTTCAAAACGCATACATAAGCAATTAGTGCAACTTACCAAAAACAAAAATATTTTGTGCGGTGATTTAGATATTACTTTTTACAGAGATGATTTCCGTCAGAAAGAGCTTATTCCAAATCAAACTAACATTCCTTTTATAATCGAAAATAAAAATGTAGTGTTAGTAGATGATGTGTTATTTACAGGTCGCACCATCCGCTCTGGCTTAGATGCACTCTTAGCTTTTGGCAGACCTAAAAAAGTAGAATTGATGGTGCTGATTGATAGAAGATTTAGCCGTCACTTACCCATACAGCCTAATTATGTTGGAAAATGTATTGATTCTATACAAACACAAAATGTAAAAGTTGAGTGGAAAGAAACCGAAGGACACGATAAAGTAACCCTATTAAATACTTGATTAAATGAGCCATTTAAGTACAAATCATCTTTTAGGAATAAAAAATATTACCAAAAATGATATTGAACTCATTTTAAACACGGCCAAAAATTTTAAAGAGGTAATTAATCGCCCTATAAAAAAAGTACCTTCTTTACGAGATATAACTATTGCAAATCTTTTCTTTGAAAATTCTACCCGCACACGCACCTCGTTTGAGTTGGCTCAAAAACGTTTAAGTGCCGATACGGTAAATTTTTCAGCTTCTACATCTTCTGTAAAAAAAGGAGAAACACTTATTGATACGGTAAATAACATCCTTGCCATGAAGGTTGATATGGTTGTTATGCGTCATCCAAATGCAGGAGCTTGTGTTTTTTTGAGTAAGAAAATAAAAAACTGCAAAATTATTAATGCAGGAGATGGTGCTCACGAACATCCTACACAAGCTTTGTTGGATGCTTATTCTATACAAGAAAAATTAGGTACTTTAAAAGGAAAAAAAGTGGTTATTGTGGGTGATATACTGCATTCGCGCGTTGCTCTATCAAACATATTTTGTCTGCAAAAAATGGGGGCAGAAGTTAAAGTTTGTGGCCCTGCTACATTAATTCCACGCCATATAAAATCACTTGGAGTAGAAGTTGAAACTGATTTAAAGAAGGCCTTAGCATGGGCAGACGTAGCTAATATGTTACGGATACAATTAGAGCGACAAGACATTAAATTCTTTCCTAGTTTACGTGAATACAGTATGATGTATGGTTTAACACAAGAAATATTAGATGGCCTTAAAAAAGATATTTTAATTATGCACCCGGGTCCAATTAATAGGGGAGTAGAAATTAGTAGTGAAGTTGCCGACGGAAAAAACTCCATTATACTTGAACAAGTAGAAAATGGTGTTGCAGTACGTATGGCCGTTATGTTTTTATTAGCCGGAAAACAAAATTAAATTTCTTTAAATAATTGCGTGATTAAGTTTACAGCCACTTTACAAAAGTTTAAAGAGCAGGGCGAAAAAACAGGTTGGACATATATTGATATTCCTTCCGAAATTGCCCATAAGGTAAAACCTAATTATAAAAAATCGTTTCGTATAAAGGGAACTATTGATAATTATGCTTTTAAAGGAGCAAGTATATTGCCTATGGGCGAAGGAGATTTTATATTGCCAATAAATGCTACTATCCGAAAAAGCATTAAGAAATTTTTAAAAGGAGAAAAAGTTGTTTTACAAATTGAAGAAGATAAAGCACCTATGGAACTTTCGGCTGATTTAATGGCTTGTTTGGAAGATGAAACAAAGGCAAAGACATTCTTTTCTAAACTACCAAAATCACATCAAAACTATTATTCTAAATGGATTGAAAGTGCCAAAACCGATGCCACCAAAGCTAAACGAATTGCAATGGCAATAAATGGGTTTAATCAACATATGAATTATCCGGAAATGATGCGCGCCAATAAGGAAAACAAACTTTAGGAGGGATAATACATTTTATTTGTTAAAAAATTAATGACTATCCGCTTATTGGTACCTTTTTAGACTATTTATCATAAAAAGGTAAATGAATTCAAAAATTAAGGCTGGTTCGTTAGTTTTGGTGAAACCCAACAATGATGCATACTTTAAGAGGTATAATTGCCAGATAATGGGTGTTGAAAAAATAGAAGGAGGTATGGCAAAAACATCTTGGATAAAAGGAGAAGATGGCTGTTATAATGCTTATAGGACAGAAATTCCCCTTAACTTGTTATGGGAGATAAAAGAATGGAGATACTAATACAAGTGGTATTTATCCCCTATTTATCCCTAATCCATTATCTAGACTTGTTTTTTTAAGAAGAATTAAAGGATACACTTCAGTTTTAGGTGTTTTTTTATCTACCCAGGAGCATGTAGCTTGTCCATCTTTAATAGAACTTACTGCCATCATCAAGTCTGGATTTGCACGGTGAAATACCATATCACCTTCTTTAATTTCGTTTAAGTCTTTATCCATGTAAATTTATGTTATAAGTAAAAATAAGATATTTAGCCAAAAATTACAAACTCTATGAATTCCACCTCATAGAAATTGCATCATCGAGCAATAAATCGAATAAATCAATGTAATGATTTCGTCGGTTTAGCTTATAACAGAACTCGTTCAAATAATTTTGCAAAAATAATTTACCAATAGAATGGTGTGTGCCAAGTAATAAACGCTTGGAATTAGAGATGGTGGTGTTTACCCAAGGAAATACTTTTGATGATTCTGTTGGCATAACGGTAGCTGTCACATGTTTTGATACTACTTCATTTAGTCGCTTAAACCCTGCTAACCCATCGGATAGAATTACTGCTTCCTGATTAATTGCCTTTTCGACTTCATAATTAATTTCTTGGTATTTGAAATGGTCTATCGTAGCCATTTTTATCCGCCCCAAGCTTTTTGATGGCCGATGTTTGTTTTTATTAAATGGATTTGGTCTTGATTCTACCATAACTACAACCTTTGCCTGTCTTTCACTACCCTTTCCACGTTTTAATTGCCTAGACCATGTCTTTGGCTGTCGCAAACGTGTTTTTTTATCTAATACTACTTCATAGTGAGCATCATCTATTTCAATATCGCCAACAAGCTGATAACGAGCATCAGCCTTACCCATTGCAATTCTTATTTTTTGCATTAAGAGCCAAACTGGCTCGTAACGATTTCTTTCTAATTGCTTTTGGATTTCTTTTGCAGAAAAGGATTTTTTAACGGAAGTCATTAAGTGAAATATGATAAACCAATTTTGTATAGGCATTTTAGATTTTTCCATAATAGTCCCGGAGCGTAAACATTTCCTCGAACCACATTTAGAACATTTCCATTTTCTTTGTTTTGGAATCCAATAATGCTTTACTACGGTATCACATTTTTTACATGTAATACCACGCTCTTCCCTTTTGAGTCTTAAATACTCAACGCAGGACTCTTCATCCGGAAATCTATTTATGAAATTTAATAAAAGCATTTACATCTATTATTATAAACGGGAGGAAGCGTTTTTTGTTACAAATATTTTTTCTACCAAAACCATCCTAATAAACGACTTTGGATATTGGTTATTCAATAAGGAAAGTATATTAAAACCTAAGTGTTTGGGTTTGGAATTGTAGTCTAATTCTTGCCCTCCATATTTTTCAACCTTTTGTAGGAAAGGAACAAAGCAATGGTGAAGCTGATTGGGCTTTAACCCAAAGTACTCTATAATTGCTTCCTCTAACGCTAGATTTAAATTATTGTGATATGCTATTACACCTACCTCGTGTATGTTTTCCCAATTAAGTGTACTTAATGGCCTTGTTTTTGACTCTTTTAGATGTAAGAAAATTGCATTTTTTGTATTTTATAAATTAATTAAATAAGCTAGGTTTGTTATAACCTATGTGAAAGAAGCTTTTTACTTTATTATTCGTCTGTTAATAAGCTTAAATTATTTTGCACAGAAAAAACTTATCTGAGAAAATTCTATTTAATAAATAAACAACACAAAATGGAAACGAATTTGATACCTAAAAATTTAATCGAACAAATAAAAAGTAAGAATACAATACTTTTCTTAGGAAGTGGGGCGTCAATTGGAGCCGCATCTACGAAAAAAATAAAAATTCCGAGTGCTCAAGAATTAGCAGATGCAATTGCGACCGAATATTTGGGAGAAAATTATATAGGAAAACCTCTTAATTATGTTTCTGAATTAGCAATAAATGAAAGAAACATTCTCGAATTTCAATCTTTTATTTATGATATTTTTAGCGATTTTGGCCCTGCAGAATTTCATAAAAAAATCCCTTTATTTCCTTGGAACAATATTTTCACAACAAATTATGATTTAATAATTGAAAAAGCATATCAGTTATGTAACGAACGGGTCCAGGACTTATATTCTCTTTATAAAAACACACCTCAAACCCAAATCCCTAGAGGTGAAAAAACTTTGCAATATCTAAAATTACATGGTTGCATTAACCATATTAACGATATAGATTGCCCCCTTATTTTTACACCCGACCAATACGTAACGCATCATAATAATCGCGAACGGTTATTCGCACGTTTTCAAGAATTATCGGCCGATTACCCAATTTTATTTGTTGGCCATAGTTTAAGTGATTCTGATATAAGATTTTATTTACAACAATTAGAATCCTTGAAATCTGCTAAACCAATGTCCTATTTAGTAGCTCCAGGAATTACACCAGAGGAAGAAAGATTATGGTCAGCTAAAAGAATTACATGTATAAAACTAACTTTTAAAGATTTTTTAGAACAATTAGAAAAGAGTATAGATGTAACACAAAGAAAACTGGCAAGTTTCAAAATTAAAACTGAGTTACCTATTTTTGAGAAATTTTCAGTTAATGTTAATGATGTCAAGCCGACCGAAAACTTAATTTCATTCATCAATAACGATATTGATTTTGTAAGTAGGGATATTGCATCGCAAACTATTGACCCAAAGTCCTTTTATAAAGGCTACTTTGAAAATTGGGACCCGATTATTAAAAACTTAGATGTGAAAAGGTCAATTTCTGATGCAATTTTATTTGAAGTATTTTTAGAAGAGCAAGAACATAGTTCAGACGAATTTTACTTTTATTTAATAAAAGGGAATGCCGGAAGTGGCAAATCTGTTTTATTAAGGCGAATTGCATTTGAAGCCTCAGCTGAACTAAGTAGAATTTGTATAGTGTATAGAAATTATGTGAAACCTAGTTTTGATGAAATCTTTGAATTACATAGCTTCCTAAAAGAACGGATTTATATATTCATTGATAATATATCGAGTGTAAAATCTGAATTGATTTTATTGATGGACAAAATCAAGAAAAGTAAACTTCCTGTTACAATAATTGGTTGTGAAAGAATAAATATTTGGAATACTGACTGCAAAGAGATTTTTCCATATTTAACCGAAGAATATCATATAAAATATCTTAACGACAAAGAAATAACAGAGTTATTAATTCTTTTAGAAAAACATAAAGCACTTGGTGCACTGGAGTTTAAGACCCCAGATGAGAGAATAACTGCTTTAAGAGAAAAAGCAGGTCGAGAATTATTAGTCGCTTTATATGAAGCAACAAGTAGTAAACCTTTTGAAGAAATTATTTATGACGAGTATAGAAGAATTAGTAATCCTGTAGCTCAATCTTTGTATTTAACGGTTTCTGTAATGCATAGATTAGGAGCAGAAGCTAGAGCCGGTTTAATTTCTAGGGTTCATGGGATAAGTTTCCATGAATTTAAAGAGAAACTTTTTGAACCGCTTGAGTATATTGTTTTTGATAGAAATAATCCAAGGTTGCACGACTTCGTTTATTTAACTCGTCATAAACAAGTAGCTGAGATGATTTTTACTATGGTTTTAAAAACGCCTCAAGAGCGATTTGATGAATATGTAAGAATTATTACCCATTTAAATATCGATTATGCAAGTGATAAAATAGCATTCTTTTCAATGACAAATGGAAAGCAATTAGCAAATCTATTCCCCGACCCACTTATGGCACGTAACTTTTATGATATAGCCATTAAGAGTAATCCAAACGAAAAAATGCTTTACCAACATAGAGCTATCTATGAGATGAACGTACCCGGTGGTAACTTAGTTCTAGCTGAAAGATATTTACATGAAGCAAAAGAACCCGGCGAGGTAAACGCAATAGTTGACCATTCCTTAGCCGAATTAACACTAAAAAAGGCCGACAGGGCAAAGTATGATAATGAATTTTCTACTCATATTGACGAGGTATTATCTCTTTGTAAAGCTTTAATTGCGAAATACCCTAGCCAAACTCATGCCTACCATACTATATTAAAGGCAATAAATATGAAATTGGAGCGGGGATTAAATAAACTTGATGGCCCTAGTATAGAAAGAATTTTAAGGGAAGCGGAAAAATATTTTCAATTAGCAAAACAATATGACCCTAATAATCAATATATATTAGAAGCAGAGTCAAGATTAAATGGATTAATAAATAACGAGGCTAATGCAATTAATATTCTCCAAAAGACTTTTGAAACCCACAAATCGAGTCCGTTTATATGTCTTAGGTATTGTAATTTACTTGAAAACGATGGGCAAAATGAGAAAGCTATAACTGTTATAAAAGAAGCATTACATTTAAACCCACATGAAAAGGATTTAAACTTTAAATTAGCTGAATTACTTTCGAAATCACCTAATGGAAATATTGAAGAAATACTTCATTTTCAAAGACGCTCATTCACTCAAGGAGATTCTAGGTTTAATGCTCAATTTTGGTATGCAAGAGCCTTATATTTAAGCAATAAAATTTCCGATGCTATGGTATTATTTCATGAAATTGATAATGCCAAGTTAGACCCAGCTATTAAAAGAAGACCTAAAGGAAAAATTAGAGAAAATGGTTCCGTTATTGTTTTCGAAGGTGAAATCTTTAAACTATTCTTCAACTTTGGCTTTATCAAACGAAATAAAATTGGAGACACAATATATTTTAATACCGGGGAGCTAGATGAAGTTTATTTAAAAATTGGCCAACCAGTTCAGTTTAATATTGCATTTAATTTTAAAGGGCCTGTCGCAATAAATTTAAAAGCAAAAACTTAATTGAGCATGGAGAATACAATTAGTTAAATCTTATGCAGTTTTATATCCTATTGGAGTTCTGCTGGCTTGTAACTCATCATTTGCCGAACCATTTCGATTACGTAGCAATTGTATATTTTTAAGTATCTCTTCTTGTTTTTCGAACATAAATAACATGCATATACTTAATAATACCATAAGTACAACGAGAAAGAGAATAGTCTTAGTTTCCATAAAATTAAAATTTGTTATACAAAGATAACCTACTCTATTAAAATCAAAAAACAGATTTATAAACAGATAACCAGTGTTTTTTTATTAAAAATAGCGGTTTTTAACCCTTGGTTTCGGCAAAAGGTACCATTAAGCGGATAGTCATTAAAAAATTAACACAATTAATTAAAGGAGCCTAATTTGCGTACTTTTGTCGTTTAAGACGCCATAAATATTGCCATTTAGCAGAATAAAAATAGTTATAATACTGATGTGTTTTTCTATAATAATAGAGGCGCAGATACCAACAAATGGATTAACAGCTTATTGGCCTTTTAGTGGCAGTGAACTTGCAAATGATTATAGCGGAAATAATAATAACGGAACAATTCACGGTGCTACTTTAACCTACGATAGGTTTGGTAATTGTAATCAGGCATATAAATTTGACGGAATCAGTAATTATATTCTTGTTCCTAATTCTCCAACTGTTGATATGAATAATACTGATTTTACCATTGCCATATGGGTGAAAAAAGCATTAAATGATACAGATGGTTTGCCATTATGTAAAAACCAATACGGAAGTTGGAGTGGGTATTTGTTTTTTTGTGATAATAGTAATGGAGGATATTGTACCGGATATAAACATTCATCTTTTTATGTTGCAGCAGGTGCTACACAAGATGCTTGTAGTAATAGTGCTGTTGATACAGCTTGGCATTTTTATACTGGAGTGTATAATCATTTAACCAACCAATCATTTTTTTATTTAGATGGTGTTCAGCAAACCGATATAGGACAAGCTTCTGGTTCTACAAGTAATAGTGTAAATCTTGTTTTTGGAGCTCATAATATTACTACGGTTGATTTTTTTACAGGTGTACTTGATGCTTGTAGGATGTATAAAAGGGCTTTAACCAATGCTGAAATACTTCAGTTATATAACGAGCCTAACCCTGGGTCAAATAGCTTAAACGGAGCTGTAAAAGATACGACCATTTGTTCAACATCATCGCTTGTATTAGATGCTGGAACTGCATCTTCTTATACCTGGTCAACGGGGGTTAACACACAAACAATTTCGGTAAATAATAGCGGCACTTATTGGGTAGAGATTCAATCCTTAAATGCGTGTAAACTAACCGATACAACTCACGTACATTTTCTGACTCCACCCCCGCATAATTTTTTAAAAGATACAACCATTTGTAGTAATGTATTATGTGTTTTAAATGAATCGCAATCAAATGCTACAAGCTATAATTGGTCGACAGGAGCGACAAACTCTTCAATAAATGTAGCCACTACCGGAATCTATTGGGTAGATTTACTTATTAATCAATGTTTAGTAAGAGATAGTGTTACGGTAAATATTCTTAGCGCACCTGTACTTTCTTTAATTAATTATACTGTTTGCAATGGGCAATCAGTCAATATAAACCCTTTTGTAGGTGGTGGTACAGGGGTATATACTTATAATTGGGGAAATGGGTATAGCGGAGCTTCATACAGTACTACTCCAGTAGCAGATAGTATTTATCATGTTTCTGTTTCAGATGCAAATGGTTGTTTTACTTCTGTTCATACAGGAACTATAACGGTTTTAACTCCCCTAAAAGTAAATACTAATGGAACAAGCACTTGTGCTTCTATTGATACTTTACAGGTTTTTGCAACTGCTTCCGGAGGAACAGGTAATTATACTTATACATGGCTTCCATCAAATACACATCAAAATCCATTATTAGTACAACCCCTTAGTACGACTATTTATACTGTAATTGTTTCAGATGGATGTTCTGCAAGTGTTACTGATACCGCTAAAGTTATTATTACACCTGCACCATTAATTAGTTTACCAAGTAGTGTTTCAGGTTGTAAGCCGGTTTGTGTTTACTTTAACAATATCCCTTATGATACATTATCTACATGGAAATGGAATTTTGGAGATGGTAGTTCCTCGTCTATACAACAACCATTCCATTGCTTCACTAATCAAGGCAGTTATAATGTAAGCTTTACATATACAACCACATTAGGTTGTGTAAAAACAGTTAGTTCAAGTAGTATGGTAACTGTATTTCCTTCTCCAACTGCAGCTTTTAGTGCTTCTACTTTTGATACAGATGTTTTTAATATGGAGATTAATTTTTATAATGAGTCTTCAAATTATATAATCTCTCAATGGTATTTTGGCGATTCAAATGGATCTAATTTAACAAACCCTTCTTATCTCTATTTGGGAGAAGGAAGTTATCCTGTAACACTAATTGTACATGATCAAAAAGGATGTACAGATACTGTTATTCGCGAAGTACTTATACATGATGTATTTACTTTTTATGCACCTGCTGCTTTTACGCCTAACGGAGATATTTATAATGAAAAGTTTTTACCAATTGGAACAGGGTGGGATAATAGTAGTTTTAAAATGCTGATTTATGACCGTTGGGGACATCAAATACTTAGTACAACTAATCCTAATCAGGGTTGGGATGGTAAAATAAATGGGCAGGAAGTACAAGAAGATGTATATGTTTGGAAGGTTGAATTAAAAGATATTTTTCATAAAAGCCATTCTTATTCGGGTACTATTTCAGTTGTAAAATAGTTTTTTTACCTCTCTAATTGCCTGAAATAAGCTTTCAATAAGCCTAAATTACGTTGTTAATTTTAAGTAGTGGATTTAGCATAAAAATGCTACTTTTAAGTCCTAATATTTTACCTGTATGATACGTTTGGCGGTAATTGGATATGGATACTGGGGACCAAACCTAGTAAGAAATTTTTATAATACACCCGATTGTAAAATAACACTTGTTGTCGATTCAAGAGAAGAACGCCTTCAACTGGTTAAAAAAGCATTTCCGGCAATAAATATCAGCACTCAAATTAATGATGCTTTAACTAATAAAGACATTGATGCGGTTGTTATCGCGACTCCGGTTTTTACTCATTTTAGTTTGGCGAAAACTGCTCTGCAAAACGGAAAACATGTTTTGATAGAGAAACCAATGACCAGAACAGTAAAAGAAGCTGAAGAATTAATTGAACTGGCTCAAAAATACAACAAGCTGTTAATGATTGATCATACTTTCTTATATACGGGAGCAGTACAATATATTAGGAAATTGATAGAAAGTGGGGATATCGGTAAAACAAATTACTTTGATTCTACTCGAATTAACCTCGGACTTTTTCAACCCGATATAAATGTTTTGTGGGACTTGGCACCTCACGATATTTCAGTGCTTAAATACATTCACAATGAAAAACCTTTTAGTGTAAATGCTACCGGTGTTTCACACACCAATAATAAAATCGAAAATATTGCCTACATGACTATTAATTACCAGTCAGGCTTTATGGCTCACTTTAGTTGCTCTTGGTCCTCACCTGTTAAAATTCGATCTGTATTAATAGGAGGTGATAAAAAAATGATTTTATATAATGATATTGAGCCTACCGAGAAAATAAAAATATATGATACAGGATACTCTGTTAAGTCAAATGAGGATAAACAGAAAATTTTAGTTGATTATCGTACAGGAGATGTTTTTATTCCTAAGCTTGACACTAGAGAGGCCTTAGCACATATGGCTAATGATTTTATTCAATCAATTGCTAAAAACACTTCACCGGTTTCTAATTATGAACTTGGCATTGATATTGTAAAAATACTTGAAGCGGCAGATAATTCACTTAAGGAAAACGGAAAAGAAATTAAATTATAATGGAAGTAATTACAATTAATAATGATAAGCAATCTTTAAACAATGTTAAGGTTGGCAAAGATGTAAAAATATTCAATTTTGTAAATGCCTATGGATGTAGCATAGATGATGGAAGTAAAGTAGGAGCCTTTGTGGAAATTCAAAAAGGTGCTACCATTGGTAAAAATTGCAAAATATCAAGCCACACATTTATTTGCGAAGGCGTTCATATAGAAGATAATGTTTTTATTGGCCATAATGTTACTTTTATTAACGACCGCTTTCCACGTGCTACTAATGCCGACGGTAGTTTACAAACAGATGCCGATTGGAAAGTAGAAGAAACAAGAATTAAAAAAGGAGCATCAATTGGTTCAAGTGTAACTATACTTTGCGGTGTAACTGTTGGCGAAAATTCAATAGTTGGCGCAGGCTCAATAGTTTTAAAAAATGTTCCTGCAAATACAATAGTGGCAGGTAACCCTGCAAAAATAATTAAAAAAGTAAGCGACAGATGAATTCAACAAGCATTACCATCAATTGTTTAGATTTAAAAAAACAACACCAACAGGTTAAAGCAGAAATTTTTGCTGCTTTTGAAAAGGTTTATGAAAACACAGCATTTTCAGGAGGTCCTTTTGTAGAAGAGTTTGAAAAAGCATTTTGTAATTATACCCAAACAAAATATTGTGTAGGTGTAAATAATGGAACATCTGCATTGCATCTTGCTATGCTCGCTTTAGGCATAGGTCATGGTGATGAAGTAATTGTACCTGCTAACACATTTATTGCAACCGCTTGGGGAGTTTCCTATAGCGGGGCAACACCAGTTTTTGTTGATTGTGATAAAGACACTTGGGAAATTGATGCAAAAAAAATTGAAGAAAAAATTACTCCGAAAACAAAAGCAATTATTGGTGTTCACTTATACGGAATGCCGTTTGATGTTGAAGCTGTAAAAGCAGTAGCTGATAAGCATAAACTTTTTTTAATTGAAGATGCAGCACAAGCACAAGGTGCGCGTTACAAAAATAAAACTGTTGGTGGTTTCGGTGAAATGGCTTGTTTTAGCTTTTACCCCGGAAAAAATTTAGGAGCCTGTGGCGAAGGTGGTGGCATTACAACCAATAACGAAAAATATTATAAGCATTTGCAAAGCCTCCGTAACCATGGCAGTACAGTTCGCTATTATCACGATGAGTTAGGCTTTAATATGCGTATGGGAGGATTAGAAGGTGCTTCTTTAACTATTAAATTAAAGTATTTGGAAGGCTGGAATAATCGCCGTAGAGAAATTGCAAAACAATATCTGAGCAAAATAAAAAACCCTAAAATAAAAATGCAACAACAGCCTGTAGGGGCAGATTCGATATATCATTTGTTTGTTGTTACGATGGAGGATAAAGATGTCTTTGTAAAGCATTTGCAAGCCAATGGAATTAATCCCGGGTTTCATTATCCTGTTCCATGCCACTTACAAAAAGCTTACGCACATTTAAATTATAAAGTAGGCGATTGCCCTAATTCTGAATATTTGGCATCTCATTGTATCTCTTTACCAATGTATGCTGAATTAAGTGATGAAGATGTAAACCACGTAATAAATATCATTAACAACTATTAATATTATGAAAAAACTTTGTATTATAGGCTGCGGAGGGTTTGCAAGAGAAGCTTATACAATTATTTCTTCTTTGGGTTGGGAGGAAAAATTTTATGCTTTTTTTCAATCGGATAGTCATTATATTCCTAATACTAAATTATATGGAATAGATATTTTACCAATATCACACTTTGATCCGAATCTTCATCAAGCTGTTATAGCTATTGGAGATTCTGTTTTGCGAGAGAAAATTTTCAAAGAAATGCCAGCCGATTCAACTTATTATAAATTAATTCATCCTAATGTCATAATTTCAAAACATAATGTTGAAATTGATGTTGGAGCTATTATTTGTGCAGGAACAATTCTTACTTGTGATATTAAAATTGGGCAGCATGTTATATTAAATCTAAGTTCTACTATTGGGCACGATTGTGTAATAGATGACTTTTTTACAACAGCACCTGGAGTAAATATGAGTGGTAGATGTAATATAGGGAAAAGAGTTTATATTGGCACTAACGCTTCTTTAAGAGGACACAATAAAATTTGTGACGATGTAATTGTTGGAATGGGGGCAGTTATTTTAAAGGATATTACGGAGTCTGGTACGTATATTGGAAATCCAATTAGAAAACTGGAAAAGAAAAGTGCTTAATTAATTTTTTTCGAATTTTTCGAAAAAAATTAATTAAGCAACGATATAAATTCAGAACTCATGCTTTATTAAATCAAAAATTATTAAAAAATCTACCGCTATAAATTGATCTAATTTAATTAAAACCTAAAACCATTCCTTTTGCTTTATGTCTTTCTAAGTCAGAAACTGATGCCCCTGTAGCACGCAATATTCTTGCCTGATCAGCAATATGCGCATCATCCGTAACTAGCATTCCACCTTCGCCGGTAGTGATCATCTTGCGAGGATGAAAACTGAATGTAGTAGTTAAACCATTTGCACCTAAAAATTTATTCTTATACTTTCCTCCAAAAGCTGTTGCGGCATCATCAATAACTGCAATACCGTGCTTAAACGCAATTTCTTGAATTCTATCAATGTCGTTTGCCAATCCAATTTGGTCTATACTAAGTATGGCCTTGGTTTTAGATGTTATTTTTGCTTCGATTAATTCCGGATTCATATTAAAAGTATCTGCATCTATATCAACAAAAACCGGTTTTGCTCCTGCCATTACAACAGCATTTACATCTGCCATGCAAGTTGAGTCTGCTAAAATTATCTCATCACCATATTTAACACCTGCGATTTTAAATGCCAAATGCATAGATGAAGTACAAGCATTGACAGCCACAGCATATTTAACACCTAAGTATTTTGCAA
>Ga0206824_10228_pt1 | contig 17490 bp, 21 predicted proteins | sample Alteio_BWOrgCont_82_FD_152874 | JGI IMG/M metagenome (GOLD analysis project Ga0206824, IMG submission 152874) | Enriched cells from forest soil in Barre Woods Harvard Forest LTER site, Petersham, Massachusetts, United States -... | ecosystem: Environmental > Terrestrial > Soil > Temperate forest >...
GGATGCGCGAAGACTTCTGGGAGTTCACGCCGACTCACAAGATCATCCTGTGCACCAACCACAAGCCGACGGTTGAAGCCACGGATCACGCATTTTGGCGACGAATTCGGCTGGTTCCTTTCAACATCTCGTTCTGGAAGGAAGGCGATCCTGGGAACGAGGGCCGTAGGCTTTCAAAGGAGTTTAAAGCTGATCCACTGCTCGCAGAGAAGCTTGCTGCGGAGGCGGAAGGCATCTTGGCTTGGTGCGTCGGTGGCTGTGTCGACTGGCAGAAACACGGCCTGGGGACAACCAAAGCAGTCGCCACGGCAACAGAGTCCTATCGCCACGAACAGGACGCACTGAGTCGATTCATTGAAGAGACTTGCAAGATCGGCAAGGGACAACAGGTCAAATCATCGACGATTTACGCCCGCTACCGGACGTGGTGCGAAAGAAACGGCGAACGAATCCTGCCGCAGAACCAGTTCAAAGAGAAGCTGCTGGAACACTCATCCCTGATCCAGTTCAAGCGAAGCAACGGTTCATGGTTCCACGGCATTTCGTTGTTGAAGAAGTAGTCGGACAGGTTGGACAGATTTGGACAGGTTCTCCGGGGTCGAAACCCTCTACCGGGGGAAGGGACTGTGAACCTCGGGAAATATGTCCAAGTCTGTCCGCTGTCCAAGCAATCAGCGAAGGGGGCCTTTTTCCGTACTTAGGGATTCGGATATTCGAGGAGCCTTCCGGGTCTTCCGAGAAGTCGAAAAGCGGCCCGTTTCTGTCCTTTCATTAGTCGTCAGTTCCAACTCAATCAACTCGTATCTGGAGATCCTTGATGATGACTCAATCGAACCCGCTTCTGCTGACCGCCGAGCAGACGCTGGAATTGTTAGGCGGTGACATCAGTACCCGATCGCTCTGGCGATGGGCGAGCCAGGGCATCTTTCCCAAGCCTGTGCACCTCGGTGGCCGCACACTCTGGCGTCGCAGGGATATCGAGCAGTTCATCAACGAGGCCGATGGCGACCTGAAGAAACTGAACCAGTTGAAGAGAGGTAAACCATGATCCAGTTCCGAAACTTGGCCGATGGCATTCCCGATCACTGGGAGCGCGGCGCTCATTGGTACGTGGAATATCACGACGACCTGCGTCGTTACTACTATCCGCTCGGTATTGCCTTCGTCGTAGCATCCGAGCACCAGGCGAATCTCGACGCCATTTTCGTCTTCGATGAATTCCGGCGTCATCAGATCGGGACGCGGCTCATACGAGCCTGCCGAAGGCGATGGCCGGAGATCCTCCTGAGTCCATCAGTTCACGAGTTCGCGGCCTACATCGACAGCAAGACGGGGCGAGTCCCGTCACAGGCCCAGTTCGCATGTGGTGAAGGGAGGTGGTTCCACCAATGAATCCTCCCATCAAGTATCACGGCGGGAAACACTATCTCGCCAAAAAGATCATTGCCTTGATGCCGCCCCACCTGCATTACGTTGAGCCATACTTCGGCGGTGGTGCGGTTCTCTTGGCCAAAAATCCCGATGGCGTTAGCGAAGTCATCAACGACATCTGGGGGCTGCTCATCAACTTTTGGCGAGTCCTGCAAGATCCGAAATTGTTCAAGCGGTTTCAGCGGCGAATCGAGGCCACCCCGTTTTCCGAATTCGAATGGAATGCTGCCAAGGTCGGAACGGGGCCGCCCCTTGCTGCACCGGATGTGGACGCGGCCGTCACGTTCTTCATCCGTGCACGCCAGAGCCGACAGGGACTTTTCCAAGACTTCGCAACGCTGACCCGGAATCGGGTTCGCAGGGGAATGAACGAGCAGGTCTCGGCTTGGCTCACTGCCATCGAAGGATTGCCTGATGTCCACGAACGGCTCAAGCGAGTGGTGATCCTGAATCGCGATGCAATCGACGTGATCGAGCAGCAGGATGGCCCGAACACGCTGTTCTACTGTGATCCGCCGTATCTGCAGAGCACTCGAACAGCCCGCGATGCCTACGCTCACGAGATGACGAAGGAACAGCACAAGGCGCTACTACTCACAATTGACCGATGCAAGGGCAGCGTGCTGCTGTCGGGCTATCGCAGTCCGCTCTACGACAAAGAGCTTCGTGGCTGGGAACGTCACGACTTTCCAATCGACAACAAGGCCAGCGGATCGGCGACGAAACGTATCGTCACCGAGTCCGTCTGGTGCAACTTCTGAAAGAAAGATAATCGATATGTCCAATCAATCTGATGCAGACTCCACCGAAGATCCACAGTTGCCGGAAGAACTGAAAGCGTTCTTCGAGAACGAATACAAGGTTAGGCCCGGCGACAAGCTCGTCCAATTCTGTGAGCCTGAAGATCTTGAGGCTGGTCGCGAACAACTGCGGCAGATCTACGCAGCCGCTGGGATTCCAACCCAGGAATTGAAGTTCCGTCTCCCGCGCGCAGTGATGGGGCCGAATGGCCCTGAGATCGAATTCATCGAAGTCATTGCAATTGGACCAGCTTCTGCTTGCCCGCAGAAGCCAATTTGAGTTGTCAAAACTTGCTGCGAGTGTTTCCGGCTGATCCCCTCGGTGGCTGCGCGCCACCGTGCGGCGGCGGAAATCTCTCCCATGAAAAGGTGATTGAAGTGATGGAAGAAATCAACGTGTACGTGACTGAACGCAAGGGCCGACTGAATCTCTGCTGGAAGATCGGTAAGCAGGTTCGCTACAAGTCTTGCCGGACCGAAGATCCCGTTCAGGCCGAAATCTTGAGACGCAAGCATCAAGAGAAACTCCGGCGTGGTGAAACCGACCCCTATGCCGAGCATCGCGAACGTCCGCTCCTGGAACACGAACAGGACCATTATGAGTATATGAGGGCTTCAGGAGTGTCGGAACTTCGGGCCAAGCATGTACGTTCCAAGATTCGGCGCGTCCTTGAAGAGTCTGGAATGAAGTACATTCGGGATCTGTCCCCGACCAAGGTCAAGACGACGATCAGCGCGATGCTGCGGATTCCGCAAAAACCCGGCGTTCCTCGCGTGACGTGGGTGCGAATGTCGGCCCAAACCCGGAACTTCTATTTGCAGGCAATCAAGCAATTCGTTCGCTGGCTGCAAGTTGACCGGCGAATTCCGGACAATCCCTTGTTCGGAATGAAGAGTGAAAACGTGGCGCTTGATCGTCGCCATGATCGTCGGGCATTTACCGACGACGAATTCGCGAAACTGGTGAAGGCGGCTGCTAAATCAGATACAGTCATCGAAGGGCTGACAGGGATCGAGCGAAGCCGAGTGTACATGATCGCGTTTGCAACCGGGCTGCGACGCGGCGAGATTGCCAGCCTTCGTCGATCGTCGTTCGATTTGACCAGTAATCCACCAACGCTGGCGATCGAAGCAGCCTATTCCAAGCACCGGCGACGGGATCAACTTCCACTGCATCCCGGCCTGATCCCACAATTGAAAGAATCGTTCGTCGGAATGAAGTCGACCGAATTTCTTTTCCCCGGCCTCGGTCACCGTAAGTCATTCAAATTCATCAAGGCTGACCTCAAAGCTGCAGGTATTTCGTACTGCGATTCCGCAGGGAAATACGCCGACTTCCACAGCCTGCGTCATACTTTTATTACTCGTGCTTGGAGCAGCGGGGCGACCCCCGATGTCGTCCGCTCACTGGCTCGTCACCAAGATATCACGATGACCATGCGATACACCCACGCCACGCCCGTTGCCCAAGCGGCTGCCATGCTGAATATGCCCAAGCTTCCGGATATGCCGAATGGCTGAGAACCGGGACACTGGCCACAGTGACAGATGCGATCCAGTGAATGAATGTGCCGGGTTCGTTAAGAACGGCATGCAATCAGTCTGCTGATCCAGAACGGTCTTCTTCGCCGGTTCGCCGACTTTCAGGCAAATCGACCACCTTGGTTTTATGAATCTTCACGAGTTTAAACGGAAGGTTGAGGAGTGTGGCATTTCCTTCGATCCAATGTTTTTGATCTTCGCTCAACTTATCGTTTGACGACTTGACTTCGAGAAATATAAATCCATTTGTGTTATACGCCAATAAATCTGGCCAACCACAAAATCGTCCCCAGTATGAACCGATCAAGTAACGCAAAATGCGAAGCACAACATCGGACGGAAGGACTTGCACGATCTGTCTTGCAAGTGCAATATCCTCAGGATGGTGAGCCCAAAGATACTCCCGAAGTCGTTCGCTTCCGGTCAGCCAGTAATCAAATTGCCAAAGCAATTCATCCCGATCGCTCGCTAGAACTGAAGTGAAGTGTTCTTCAATTGCTCCTGATCGTCGATCAGCATATTCGATTGTTCCAAAGTCCTCCGGAAGGTGTGTCCAGACTTCCTTGCCACGTCTTCCCTCTTCGAATGGTTGGCGCTTATCGTGGCGCTTGAGGGCAAGATTCTTCAGGGAGACCACGGCAGGTTCTGCAGATGTTGGATTGGAAACCCAGCGTCACGGGGATTCGACGCTGTGTTTCAAGTTCGCATCCTTGGCGGAGTTGATGTTCCAGGAAGCGGCGACCAAACACTTCGTCGCAGGCGCACATCATCACATGCCCACACGAATCGCATCGATACTTTCGAATGAATTCGTGTTCGTTGATGCACCGCAGGTCCGGGTGAGGACACGGCTGTTGTAATGCTGGTTACATCATTGACTCCACAGTTCGATAGCTGCTTTTTCGCCCATCAAATCGGTCGCACCAAACTTCAACTAATATGGAGTAAAAGACCGTACAGCAACTGCGAGGTTCGCGCCACATCTGCACGATTCGACCAAGTTGGTTATGCCGCTGCGTCTTGCGTTTTGTTGCGGTAGAATCAACTCGACACGTCAATCAGCGAAACAAACGGGGCCACGACTTGACATACCGAGACGAAACAACCTCCGAACATCGATCCTTAGATGTGTATCACACAATTGATCCGGGATTTGTCAATCGACGGCTTGTCGAGACAATTCTTGGGCCGAACAACATGCCATTTGTCGACCGGAAACTGTCATCGCTGCCGTCCTTGCCAGGAGGGTTGATGGAAGCCCGGATCGATCATGTTTATTCAGACATCTTGCTCGTGTTCTGCGAGTTGCACCGAGTCAAAACGTTGGGGGACTTGCTCGCGAGCGGAGGAGGTCATTTGTTCTGCTCGACTGAGCAATTTGAACCCTGTCCTGATGTTTACGACAATCCCCGTGTGACAAGCGTGATCATTCCGCCGGGATTATCAGAGTATGAGGTCAAGATTGAGTACTCGACCGAGCATCTGAGATCTGACACGGTCCGCATGTATTTGCACAATGGTGGAATGCTTTCGGTCATTGCCAAATTCTGGAAGCGCGAAGGTGATTGTCTCTTCTTTCAGCCGCTCGTCATCGGCGGTCCGTGGATGTCACATGAGATCGAGGCAATCAGTGACCTCATCATGTGGGAAGCTGGTACCCATTTTGAGAATTTCCTCGAAGATTTCACCGAATTCAAACAGGTGTCTTCCTACACTCAGCCTGTAGACGTGAATGAAATGCGTCACATAAGTGAAGCCGCTTTCAAAGCATGCCTGGCCATAATCCTCGGTGACCCTACGCGGAAGGATTGGGGAGGCGAGACGTCCGATCATTTCACGTCTCAATTACATCTTCAAGATCGACGCGTGACAGGTGCATTTCTACTCAAAGGTCCCGCACGATTTGCCCCGATGAGTCTAAATCACTTGGGGAAAAACAATGATCAGATCTACCGTTTAGCCCAAGAACCTGCGGACGTGCTATTCGTACAGCATTGTCATGAAATCGAATCAGCGGTCAGAGCAACACTGAGAGCGTTTGCAGTTCAGCCGGGCAGACCACGTAGATATTGCCTGATTGACGGAAAGGACTCGCTCAGACTTCTCAAAGCCTATGACCTCATTGAGAAGGCTTTGTCGTTGTCAGACCCCGCCGCATAAATCGCCGTTTATGGCGCGCAGCCGCAATAAACGTCTGTTTATTGGTTTGTCGGATGGGCTTCCTTTGGTTTCTGTCGCACTCGGGAAACCAATCCGGGGTCTCCCCTTCGCCCGGCGTCGACGGGTCTCGGGACCTAAAGAAAGGGCCTCCCGTTACATGCGGAAGGCCCTGGATGTCGAAGGTTCGCTGAATTATCTCAGAGCCTCCTTGGCGAGTTCCTTCACGCGGTCCTTGGCCTTGTCCCAGTCAGCTTTGGCTTCAGACCGCATCTTCTCCCACTTGGATCGAGTCTGCTTAAGTTCTTCGGAGCTTTGATCGTGTCCTCGTTGCCGGGCTAGAGCGATCAGTCTGTCGATCTGGGCGATTTGCGTTTCGGCAGACAGGTATTTCTCGTGAGCATCTTCTGCGAGTTCCTTGGCTGCAGGCAGCAATTCGATTGCAGTCGGCTTGGGGGCAGGGGGTGCTGGCTTCTGAGAATTGCAGCCGCTGACGGTCAATGCGGCGATCGCGAGGGATTGGGCGAGCAGAATTCGACCTGTCGGCATTCGATTGTCTCCTGAGTGATTGGGAACCGAAAACTGGAAATCCAATCACGCGAACGAACTCGCCGCAAATTTTGCGGCGAGCAATCGCTCATTCGGAAATCATCATCGGTGTCAGCGCCATGATCGTGTCGACGGCATTCGTATTCGGTGGAAACAGGTGGTTCGTGCGAATCTTCTGCACGTTCAAATAGCCGCTCGGCTCCTGATCCCAGATGCGGTCTCTGCGGCGAAATAGGTAGAACCTCCCACCATCGGCCAGCAGGATCTTCTCGCACGAATCGAGTTTGTGGTTCACGGTGTACTGGATTGCCTGCGCGAGCACATTCTGAAGGCCATGTCCCATGATCTTGGCTTCGCAGACCAGGCGGCAGTGGTTGAAATCCGTAGGGGTTCCGCTGAAGAGAGCCAAGTCGATCTTGTGCCACTCGATTGCGATCAATTGTTCGGACCAACCCAATGCCGAGAGGAATGGAAGGATGATGTGAGCGACGACTTCATGCTCGGTCGGGCGGTTTCCTGCGAATCCCGAGGATTCGTACCAGGAGATTAGTCGCTTTTGCTTCTCAAGTGCTCCGCGAAGCCGGTGAACCGCATCGAAGCCCAAGCCGTGAGCAAAGAGCGCCTCCGATAATTCATCCATCGACAGCGGTTTCGGAAGTGCAAATGGCAATTTACGGAGTGGTCGCTCCCTGCATTGACCGAATAAATGCCGAACCGGCCGAAGGATCGCCTCATCTTCGACCGCCGTGAACGCTGGAATGCTTTTCCGCGACCCAAACAGAGGCTCATTCGACTGAATTGTTGTGAGTTCTTCCGCGAGATGGTCCTGCCAGATCACTCGCCACGAATGTTCGAGATCCAAACCATGAACGTCATCGAAAGTTTCGTTGTGTGAATATCCGTCGGGTTGCACCTGTCCGACGGCCTCGACGCGATAACCGGATCGGAGCAGAACGATGTCACCAGGCCGCACGTCGGCAACGAATCGTCGCAAATAAATGATGTTTGCTGCTGTGTGACTGCCTGTCGTGACAGCGAGTTGATACCGGGTTTCGTCAAACGGTCCAAATCGACCGGGGCCATACAGCATCACATCGTGCCGAAGGAAAAGATCGGTGTACTTGCGGCCAGATTCGCCGCTTGCGATTTGCCAGACATTTTGCATTACGGGAGTTTCGGAGCCTTACGGGGAAATATCGGAACTTCGGATATTCTGTTTCCGGATATTACTGTCCGCGCATGGAAAAGGGCAGGCTTCCGAAATCACTGTACTCGCCAACCTACGAGCGGTTCCTCACGGAACTGAGAAAAGCTCGGCGATCTGCAGGTATGACGCAGGTCGAAGCCGCCAAACAATTGGGAAGGCCGCAATCGTTCATTTCGAATAGCGAATCAGGGGAGCGCCGCGTAGATGTCGCAGAGTTCCTCGCTTTTTGCGCGCTCTACGGTGTCAATCCCGTGGCGATTCTCGACGCCATGTCCTCCCCTGGCACCGCCACCGAGAAAACACGAAAAGGCGCGTCGAAGAAACAATAGCCTGCTCAGTTGCCGTACCATCAGAATTACGAATGTTCAAAAATTACGTCGCGTCATTTGCGGGGTCCAGTAACATTCGAGACTCGGCAATCCTCTGAAATTCCATCAAAAGTTCATGGTGATTTTGCGACAGGAAGCGGACCACGCGCGCGTTGTCGAGCAATCGTTTCATGTATCCAACAACGACAACGAGGTTTAGCGTGTTCCTTCCATGGCATTCTTCGATAATCCTGAATTCCTTGCCAATCGACTCCATTTCATGCTCCATTCGCTCAATGTCTTCGGCTGATAGACTCCCTACTTCTTTGGGACGGTCAGGCTCAAGCATCTGGTCTTGATGCGTGGCAGCGGCAAGGCACTTGGCATATGACGTCGAGAATGTGTGGGATGCGCACATGAGTTCAGCCATTTCAATCTGCCGCATGGGTCTGACCTTGCGGAGTTCTCGAAGTGCTCCAGCAGTTGCCAGTTTGTCACGAAGGAGTTCGACGGCTTCCGGGCAGATTCCTTCAAGAAGATCTCGCTTTTGTCGAATGTTGGCGAGATCGACATTCAACGTGCGTGCAATTCGAGTTTCACTGACTCCGTTCTTGATTGCCTGCATGATCATAAAGTGCTCCTGAATTGCGGACAGACGATTCACCTTATGATTATAGGTAAAGCCTTCGTCGTCGGTGGCTATCAAGCATTTCGCACCGTTGGATCCAAGGGTTTTCAGGATTTCGAACCGAATATGTCCGTCGAGCAACATGTAATTCGTAGACCCCTTTCGTTCCGGATGGACGACTAACGGCTCAATCAAACCGAGTTCTCGAATCGAAGCCTCGATGCACTTGTACTTGGATCTCTTCTTAGTCGTGGAATCGACTACCCGCGTCGGCAGAATGCGTTCCAACGGAATCATGACGACAGCGGTTTCACATGCTAAACGGACGTGTGGTGTCATGAGAACGACTCCTGGCCCTCGATCTGGGTGGCAAGATACTGTGGGAGTGTGTCCAATCCTTCGGCGCGAAGCAATGTGACAAAATGCTCATCCTGGAATAACTGCTTTAGCGCGGATGTGGCAAACAAGAGCCGTGTTTCGCAGACCTTGGCCCGCTGAATTGTTAGCTTCTGACGAAGCGTGTCCTTCTGATAGGCTTTGAGCAGTTCGTCTGAGGAAACCGGTGCAGGCGATGCGCGTTTCCCGCCGCGAAGTGCTTTTCCGCGAGCCCGACGGTTTTCAATGAGGCGACGCGCCCGCAGCAGCGCCTTTCCTCGCAAATCATTCTTCTCATATGCCTCCGTCATTGCCCGCTGAATGCCCTTGTCATCGGACGTTGCGATCATGATGGCGATGCTAACGGGAATCTGCCCCTTCTCTACAGCCAACAGCAGCTTTTCCTCACCCTTAGCCAGCAGTTGAACGATTGCGCGTACGTATTCAACGACGAGGTCGGTCTTGCTGGCAATTTCAGCGTGAGAATAGCCTCTTCCCTTGAGCGCAGTGACTTCGCGAACAAGTTCGAGTGTGGAATGCTGGCGACGAGCAACATTTTCCGTGAGGCTCATCAGAAGTAAGTCCTCTTTTGTGCCTTGAATTACCAGTGCCGGAATCACTTCTTCCCCGAGCGCGACATACGCTTCCAGTCGTCCTTGACCACAAACGAGGTTATATGTGGCGTGCCCGTTCTTCCCACCTACATGCGCAACCGTGATAGGCTTCTTCAAGCCGAGTTTGGCAATATTGGCCACGATTTGCCCAAACTTCTTCTTTGCTCGGTCTCGTGGATTCAACACGTTGATTTGTTTGACAGGAATCATGCGGATTTGGGGATCGAATTCAGTTTTCATGCGGCCACCTCAATTCGACGTCGCGCAGCCAGCGTCGTGAAGAAATCCAACGTATCAAATTGGTATGTGTCCAGGAAAGCTCCATTCGTTTCGCACAGCAATAGGCGAGGACAGGAAATATCCATCACAGGGAGGAGGTAGTAGTCGACAGGATGTTCATTCGATTCATCCATCCGTCCGAGGATGGTAATATCGGGTGCGACTCTTCCCTCAAACGCGACCCGCCATCTGAGTGAACCGGCAGTTGTCGGTCGACAGCGGGACAAAACCAATTCCGCGCTGTACTCACCATTGATTAGCAATAGACCAGAGTCGGCTTCGCGCGAGACCGTGGCTCCGATCTCATTCAACCGCCTCACGAGGTCAGTCACGAGGGGCGGATGAGCGGCCCGAATCCGACGGTTGATGTCGACGTATTCAAAATCTCGCGTCGGGATGTAACCTGCTAATTGATACGCTTTCAGCAGGCTTCCAAAGCGAGATCGGTAGGCGGCGCTCGGCGGCATTCCGTCGGCAGCGTCAATCACTTGGGATGATAGGCTTACTTGCTCAGCGGCCAGTGACCGGAGTTTCACGAGCATCTCGTCGTCTGATGGACGGCGATTTCGCTCTTGAATGATGCCTCGCGCGACAAAGAAATTCTCGGGGGGTACCAGCGCAGGAAAAGCTCCGTCTTTCCGGACCCACATTTCCGGCGCATTCTCGACATGCTTCTTTTTTAACTTGAACGACGAACGATTATAGACGTTGTTTCCAATGTATTTCTCGTTTGTCAACACCTGTCGAATTGTGCCGCGATTCCAGGCACGTCCAAAGTCCGTAACGATTCCTTCCGCATTCAGCTCCGCTGCAATCTCAGACTCTTGTTTACCTTCATCGACAAATAACCGATAGATTCGACGGACAGTCTGTACTTCGTCTTCAGGGCCTGGAACCAAGACCACACGGTCCGTTTGGAGGCTTTTGTATTCGCCTCGGTCCAACTCCCCCTTTGATTCACCTGCAAGATTGATCAGCATTCGGCGAAGGCCGAGTCCTGGTGCTCCGCCTTGTCGGTATCCAAGCTCGATCAATCGGCATTGGCCCTTGAAGACTTTGGACGATAATTCACGACTGTATTCCCCGGCCATCGCCCGCTTCACGCTTTTGATGATTGTAGACGTCGGAAGGCCGTCATTCTCGAACTGCTCGGCGCAATAGTGGACATCGATTCCCGCCCTTTTGCAGAGGTACTCGTAATATGCACTTTCATCTGCATCTTGAAATCGACCCCAGCGACTGACGTCGTAGACCAAGATTGCAGAGAATCCTGGATTGCCTTCCTGAACGTCATCGATCAGCTTCCGTAAGGATTCTCGACCAGCTACATTCAGTCCGCTTTTCCCCGCGTCAGCATACGTGCGAACAATTTCGTAACCTCGAACTGCGGCGTAGTCTCGGATGATGTCTTCCTGATTTGATGTCGAATACTGTTGATGTTCCGTTGACACCCGGACGTACTGGGCGGCTGGAATACTCTGCGAATCGGTTGCGAACGACATGCGCGGCTCTCCGTAAAAGATGTTCTGGATACCTTCAGTCGGGCGTCACTATTCTGCCAACACGGTGTGGCAAAGCGCGGTAGATCGCTGTGGGATTCCTGTGTGAAGTTCTACTGAATTTGGTTCAGCATCAGACCGTAATGGCCGTACACGTGACCATCAATTGCGTCCGAGAGTCGAGACATTCCTGCCGCCCGCAACCTCGCACGAAGCTCCTTCACAACGCTTCGAAGTGAGGAAGGTTCCCGTCGCCCTTTCCAAACATCGCAAAACAATTCTCGATGGCTGAAATAGGTATTGGGACGAAGAAGCAGTCGCTCTAGAAATTTCAGCTTGAGCGTGTTCCCCAGTGGACATCGCTTTCCGCGATATACGACACACATCGTGAGGTGTTCAATCACCGGCTCATCGAATGAAGTTCTCAGATCCGCTGTTCGCGCGGACGGCTCGCGCGCGCGAGTCAGAGCGTCGAGTTCGGCTTCCAGAATTGCGACTGATTCCTCAAGCATCGCACTTGTGGCGGCATGAATTGCTGCCAATCGCTGTAGATTCGCGCGGATTTGTTCTTCACGGGTCTCAATCATTGGACTGCCTCAGAGTGGTGAACGGATCAGAAAAGCCGATCATCAACTCTGTGACACGATTTGAGTTACGGCGCGGACTTTTGCCGCGAGGCGTAAGTTAGCCGAGGGTGGCTACGATGCCATCGCCTATCTGGCGAAACTTCGTATTGACGGACTCGCGTATCTTCGGCATGACACCTGCCAAATGTTGCGGAACTCATTTGGCAAGGCATGAAGATGGAAGCATTCTGGGTTGAACTGTTTCAAAGGCTCGCAAAGGAAGGGATCGTATCTGCTTTCAAGCAGGTAACTCGTGGAGGACGGAAAGACGAAATTCGGCCGATCAACGAGGCTGAGAGCCGATTTCGCCGTTTATTGACTGATTACGAGATCGTTGAAACTCAACTTCCTCGAATTGCTCCCGAGGACTGGAAGTGGACGCTTGGCGAATTGACAGACACGGCGGGATTGATGAGGAAGCTCACCGGAAAGCGTTTGGAATGGTTCGCAGAATTGTTCGGCGTCTGCCCAGAATGGCTCGAAGGCACGTTTGACGACTCCGGACACGCGCGGTGCGAACGAATCTACAATCGAATTTGGCTTTACAAAGATATCGGGCGAGTCCAGAAGCATTTGGAGCGGATGAAGTGGTCGACCAACTGGCCGCGCATGACGGTATTCGTGGACGACTACTTCCGGAAGGAGCTGAACGGGAGTTCACGGCTGGGAGTCGTCTTCACGTACGACGCACCCGAATCCACCACCCTTCGCATCCGTCGACACATCGTGTGTGGTGATACGTGGTCGTGGTCGTATTCACCGACGCGAATCCAGCTTAAAGCTCTCGCTCGGTGGTTTTGGATGACATACGGGACTGTCGTTCCGCTCGTGCCAGTGAAGACTGACGTCCTTAACTCAATAGTGAACGGAGCGACGCTGGTGGAATCGCTCGTACCGTTTGGCACAGGCTGCTACGACATGTTCGAATTGTATGGTCTCTCCCACGCTGAAGCTGTGGCAGCCCGAGACGAAGACGAATTCCCGACCGTGCAGAAATGCTTCGATTCCTGTTTCAATGCACCGCCAACTTTAGAAACGATCTGACATTCGTCGCGGACAGGCTGCAGCGGTGAGCTGAGCCATTCGAAGGTGAGATTTGCCGCAGAATGCGGCTTGGATCGCAAGTATATCAGCGACACCGAACGCGACGAGCGAAATTTGGCACTTCGCAACATCGAACTCATCGCTCAAGCGCTGAAGATCACGCAGTCCGAATTGATGAAGCGACTTTGATCGCGGCCCCAAAGACACTTCGGCTACAAGTCTGCCCGATCTACAGATGGCGTGAGTTTCGGACGTGGTCGGGCCATGGCAGTCAATGAGAATTACTCGCCCATTCCATCATGAGTTGCGGGCAAAGGAAGTTCAGCATGCAGCCTTTGCTGTTTGAGTTGAGCCAGAGTCTTCCCGATCACTAGCATCTCTTCAACTGAGTATTTGTCGGACCGAATACGATTACATTCGGCGCACGCGGGAAGAACGGTATCCGCTCGATACACCTGAGTGTCGCTGATCCGGTCGAGGCCAATCCCTGTCTCGTTTATGGGAAACCCACAATAATGGCATGGTCTATTTGCTAACTCTTCATATTCGCCCCGAGTCAGCTCCCACCCTTTACCTCGCGCCTTGGTTATTGCCTTGGCCCGACTAAATCTGCCGACACCCCGCATACTCTTTGCCGCATGTATTGCTGGGCACGGTTTGCACAAGTGATCGAGACCGCTCGGTCGAGCCGCGTTTTTTCCGAATTCGAAATGCGGCTTCCATTGTCCACATTCTGCACACCGTTGCTCCTCTTTGTTGAAATTAGCGAATGCGTCACCCTTACACCGATCCGAGCAATACTTGCTTTCGGCCCGGCCCTTGTAAATCTTCCCACATACTTGGCAGGTAAAGTCAGGGCGATAATATCCTTCCGGGCGTGCGACGTTGCGGCAATGGTCACTGCAAAACTTGCTGGAGTTTGCTCCTATGAAGGTCTTCCGGCACTGTTGGCATTTCTTCTTGGATACAGGCGACACTCGGTATTCTCCTAACTGACAACTTCGGACGACGACCAAAGTCTCCAGTCCGCGCTTGCACGAACGATAACTCCGAAACAAGGCAGTCCAGGAGTACGCGTTACCGCCCGTCATTGCCTTCCTCGCATCCTTTCGCGCGTCGGAACAACTCGACCAACGATTCCGCACACCGCAGATTTCAGCAAGAAACACGGTGGCGACCAGTCGAGGAAATGGTTCTGAATGTTCCGCGGTTACTCGGAAGTCGTGCGTGATTCCTCTTCAGCGAGTTGAGACAGTGTCAGCCAATTCGCGCGGGTTGGCCGCACATCAAAATAGACGTGCATCCAATGAGTGATTTTACCAGACTGAGACATTCGCATTGGGAATCTCTTTCCCACCGTTGCAACTTCATCAAACTTTTGGAGCAGGGCCGACAGATCTTGTTCGGCGGCATCACTGCTTGTCGGCCCAGCCTGCTGACGGCTGCGCGACCGAGACTCGAATTCCCTTCGAAGTGAAGCTTGGTCAATGACTCCGACAGTTATCTTGTGGAGCATGACCAGAGCGCCGCGGATTCGATTGTTCGGATCGTCTTTCTTCGAAAAGAGGCTTAGCTTTGCAACGGCATCCTTCAACAGCTTCTCCGAGAGAAACGGAGAATCGAAGAAGGCGGTCTCTTCAGTCTCACAGCCGTTTTGAGTGAGCGCGTCGCGAATTCTCGCCTTCAACAGTGCCTTGAAACGCTCCGGATCTCCCCGACTGTTTTTGACGTCCGGTGCGAGCGCCAAGTCGGTCGAGATCAATCCGAGATCCTCAAGAAACAGCTTTGCATCTGTGTTGGAAGAATGTAATCCCCCTGGACCGTGAGTTAGCTCATCTATGCGCTGCTGGTCAAGCTTGTCAGCCTCTTCTGCACTGAGAAGAGCGAGAAGCGCCTGGCAGATGTGAATCGGTGCGCGGGCCGGGACCTGAAGCGTCATCGAATCCGTTCGGTGTCTCGACATCATGATTCCTAATCAAGTTGCACAATGTAACGACCGCATAGAAGTAACGACCGCATAGAATATCCTATGCGGTCTCATGCGACAAGATCAAGAGCGGGATGCAAACGAGAGGATTCAGGGGATTTGCCTTCAGGCACGAAAGCACAGTACTCGGCTATGCGAAAGCACGCCGCATGATGCGAGATCGGTTCGCATGATGCCGCATTGATGTTGACAGAGTTGCTCATGCGTGGATAATTCACACGGCGGTGAAAGTGGAATTCACTCGAATCTCAGCAATGGAGGGCATGATGATCGACGTTAGGGCGGGAAATGCGACACAATTCGGAACATCAAATGTAACGGGGCACGTCTCAGACGGTCGTGAGATCGATGCATCGGATTCCGACCGAAGAGGAACCGAATCCATCAGCGTTAGGTTGGCGAGGTTGGTAGAGAATGCCAGTACCAAACAGCGCGTGAGTTCCGAATGGGCTGACCTGATGCGACTGCAAGACGACGGCTGCCCCAACTTTGGTGACGACTAGACCAGCAGTAGCCTGTCCACTCGTCGGCTTTTGTTGCATCTGGTTGAGGTCGATACCGAAAAACTCGTGGATGCCTTCATTGGGCATCCACGACACTCGCACGTCGGTATGGTGGATCCAGCGAAAAGCGCGATTCCGCAAGGCGGGTAATAGGCTTGGGCGGATCGACTGAGGTGGAGGGAAATACCCCCGGCAGGAGTCGAACCTGCGACCTGAGCTTTAGGAAAGCTCCGCTCTATCCAGCTGAGCTACGAGGGCGCGTGGCGGGGAATTCTACCGAGTTGACGAACCGATGGAAAGATTCAAAGCGATTCGATGACGGACTGCCGTTTCCAGTCGGAATCTTGCGCGGGGTCCAATCCGATTCGAAACTTCTGTGGCCGACCAGGACGAATCATTCGCGAATGAACACATTCGGTGAAGCCGACCGATTCGTTTCTGCATGCAATTGCAAGAAGCAACCTCTCAGCGACTCGACGTTTGCCGAAAGCATTGGCACATCGTTGGATTCGTAGCTGAAACTCTTCGGTCTGCGATGAACTCCGGCCCATACGAACAAGACGTGCTCCGAAAATGAGTAGTCTTTCGCGTCCGCAACTGGCCCGTGAAACCTCGCATTGGAGACTTGGAGTTGATCGCGGTATTCAGCAATGGTTCGTAATGTCTCGAAGTCCTTGTCGTGGGAGGGCAATACTCGCGGCTGGTACTTGAGTTCAATCACCGCGATGACTCGTCTCGTGTTACAGATCACAAGGTCGGGATAGAATACTTTGGGATGTCCCTCAACGGTTACGACAAATCGAGGCTCAATGAACATTCGTCGCGTATCCGTGGGGAGAACGCGATTCAGTTGCGACCAGAATGATGCCTGCAGGCTGCGTTCGGAATTGATGCGTTGGCTGCAGTAATCGCGGCGAATGGATCTCCTCCAGGCAAGGAACAATTGCCTTCGCAGCGGCATTCGAGCGGTCATACTTCTTCGCTCCAATCTTGGGAGCTGCCCAGTCGAAATGGTGATTTAGTGAGTACGCCACGACGGAACCAAGATGGACGAGCCTTTGCGGCACGGCACGAAGACGTCGCGACTCCGTTCTTGGTCGGCAAACGGAGGTGAAAGCGCTGCGCCATAAAACAGGCGATTTTGGTAGAACCGCATTAAGCACGCGAATGCGGCAGCAGGTCGTCCGATTACAAGGTATCGGCACTGAAATGCGTCATCTCCAAACGATTGCCAGTCAACCATTGACTCGACAGTCCGACGAAACGGAGCACCATCCACAAGGTTGGTGTCACACACTTCCAGCACGAAATCCTGCGGCATTGGTGTCTTCTGCGCGATGTAGAAGATCCCTTTCATTACTTTGAACAAAACCCGCTCGATCCGGGACACGTCAACATCAAATACCGGTCGGATGCTGCTATTGCCTGAAGCATCGGCCACACGAACTTCCCTTAGGTTCTTTGCTGCCTTGATGAGAGTGCCAGGACGTTTCTGAAGCATTCGCTCAACCGTTTGCGAGTCGACAATTCTGGCCGCGTCGCAGTTCTGGACCGCCCCGTCTTCAAGCAACATGACGTTCCGGAAGTATTCATCATCTGGCGAAAAGCCGTTATTGCAGGTCTTGTGAGCTGGAAGTGTTCGCATTCCCTGCGGGCGGTGTCCCTGCTCCCAAAGCCCTCTTGGGACGGGATGCTCCATCGTCAGATCGACGGACGAAATTTCCTCGCCACAAAACATACACAACTTCGGGGTCCGACTCATGATCCACTCCGTTTTCTATTCGCGATAACCACGAGACACGGTTCTGGCATGATCGGTTCATTCATTGACGAGATCAACAGTTTGAGGCTGTTTCCTATCTCTCCTGCGACCTACGGACTCCCAAACCGTAGGTTTCCCGGAGAAATCCGGTTTGCCAGTCATCTTGGCACCGCCTGACA
>Ga0206824_10229_pt1 | contig 17479 bp, 19 predicted proteins | sample Alteio_BWOrgCont_82_FD_152874 | JGI IMG/M metagenome (GOLD analysis project Ga0206824, IMG submission 152874) | Enriched cells from forest soil in Barre Woods Harvard Forest LTER site, Petersham, Massachusetts, United States -... | ecosystem: Environmental > Terrestrial > Soil > Temperate forest >...
TATGGAAAAGGTATTAGAAAAGAAAAAAGAAGACACAAAAGAAGTTGGAAAAGAAGCTAACAAAGAAAAGTTAAAAGCCCTGCAACTCACGCTGGACAAGATAGAGAAAACATACGGTAAAGGCACTGTTATGAAAATGGGCGATAAGCCTATTGAAATTCAGGAAGTGATACCAACAGGTTCACTTACCCTTGATATAGCACTTGGTATTGGAGGACTACCTAAAGGCAGAGTTATTGAAATATATGGCCCTGAATCTTCGGGAAAAACAACTTTGGCTATTCATGCTATTGCAAACGCACAAAAAGCAGGAGGCATAGCTGCAATAGTTGATGCTGAGCATGCTTTCGATATGACCTATGCTCAGAAATTAGGAGTAGATATATCAAGCCTTTTAATTTCCCAACCCGATAACGGCGAACAAGGACTGGAAATTGTAGATAACCTTATTCGTTCGGGAGCAATAGATATTATAGTAATTGACTCTGTAGCGGCACTTACACCCCGCAGTGAAATTGAAGGAGAAATGGGCGATTCTGTTATGGGACTACAAGCTCGTCTCATGTCGCAAGCATTGCGTAAGCTTACAGGAACCATCAGTAAAACCAATTGCTGCTGCATATTCATTAATCAATTGAGAGAAAAAATTGGCGTTATGTTTGGTAACCCTGAAACCACAACCGGTGGTAATGCGCTTAAATTTTATTCTTCTATACGTTTGGATATTCGCAGAATAGGACAATTAAAAGAAGCTGAAACTGTAATTGGCAACCGCACTCGTGTAAAAGTAGTTAAGAACAAACTTGCACCTCCATTTGGCACGGCAGAGTTTGATATTTTATATGGACAAGGCATTTCTAAAGTAGGCGAAATAGTAGACATTGGTGTTGATAAGAACATCATTAAAAAGAGTGGTTCCTGGTTTAGTTATGGAGAAACCCGTTTGGGACAAGGCAGGGATGCTGTTAAACAAATTTTTAACGATAACCCTGAACTGGCAGAAGAAATAGAAAATAAAATAAAAGAAGCCCTGATAACAGAGGTGAAAGCGTAATAAAACATGTTGAATTGTAAATGCTAAATGAAATTCACTCACAATTTGCAATTTACAATTTACGATTTGTATTTCGCAGTTTGCTTTTTAGCAGTTGGTATTCTATTTGCATCGTGTCATAACAGTAACACAAAATCTAACCAGGCAGTCAGGGCAGATTCTGCGCTGAAGTCTCATGTGGATACTATAGCTCCTAAGATAAACTACTACACGAGCATTATTACTTCTCACCCAAAAGATGCTAATGCATATTGGAACAGGGGTAAACTTGAAATGCTGAATAAAAGCCTTGCTCCGGCACTTTCGGATTTATCGAAGGCGGTGGTATTAGACAGTACCAAATCGGAATATTTTTACAGCCTTGCCGATATTGATTTTCTGACTGGGCATACGCATGAAGCAAGGGATGCTTTCGAAACATCTATCCGGCTTAACCCGAGAAACACCGATGCCATGTTGAAGTTGGCGGAGCTGTATTTTTATGTTAAAAAATATCTTGAAGCCGTTGACCTTATTAATAAGGCATTAAAAGTAAATCCTTATATAGCACGAGGTTACTTTTTAAAAGGCATGATATATACTGAAAAGCATGATACCGCAAAAGCCATATCAAGTATGCAGACAGCGGTGGAACAAGACCCCAATTATTTTGATGCCTACATACAATTAGGATTGCTATTTGCAAGCAAAGGAAATTCTCTTGCATTGTCTTATTATGATGATGCCATACACCTGCAACCAAATAACCCCGAAGCTTATTACGATAAAGGCATGTTTTACCAATTCGGACAAGACTATGATGATGCCATAAAAACATATAGAGAGCTTTTGCAAATAGATTCTCTTTATAAAAATGCCTATTATAATTTGGGTGTTATTTACAATGTGAATAAATCTGATTACGCAACATCACTTGACTTTTTTAACAAAGCAATACGATGCGATACAGCTTATTTTATGGCTTACTATGGTAGGGCAAATTGTTATGAAATGCTAAATCAACCGGATAAAGCGCTTACAGATTATGCTCATGCATACCGCATCAATCCAAAATTTCAAGCTGCTGAAGTAGCCTATTTACAGTTAAAATTAAAAACACATAAATAGAAAATATGAAAATTATCTGCATCGGACAAAACTATTCCGAACATAATAAAGAAATGAAATTTACCCCTAGCGGAACAGCTCCTGTGTTCTTTATGAAAGGAGAAAATGCTTTAGTGAGAAATGGAGACCCATTTTTCTATCCTGATTTTTCAAAGGAAGTGCACCATGAAATAGAAATTGTTTTGAAAATAAGCAAGACCGGAAAAAACATTGACAGGAAGTTTGCCCACAAATATTTTGATGAGCTAACTGTTGGTATTGACTTTACCGCACGCGATTTGCAAGCCGAAGCCAAGAAAAAAGGACAGCCGTGGGAATTGGCTAAAGCCTTTGATTATTCAGCGCCTGTTGGCAAGTTCATACCCAAGACCGATTTTGTGAATGTTTATACTATTCCGTTTCATTTAGATATAAATGGCACTACTATACAAACAGGGAATACACGTGATCTTCTTAATCAATTTGATGTTCTTATTGAATATGTTTCTAAGTTTGTTACCCTGAAAATGGGAGATTTACTTTTTACCGGAACGCCTGCAGGTGTAGGACCCGTTTCGATAGGTGATAAATTAGAGGGCTACATAGGCATTGAGAAATTATTAGAATGCAACGTTAGATGAAAAAGATACTGATACTTGGAGCAGGACGCTCCTCTTCTTCTTTAATAGAATACCTTTTAGAGGAGGCAAAAAAGCATGATTACGAAGTTACTGTTGCTGATACATTATTAGAATCTGCTGAACAGAAAACAAAGAAAAATCCTTATGCACGCCCTATTTTATTGGATATAACCGACGAAGTAAAAACCCATGCCGAAATTCAAAGGGCAGATTTGGTTATCTCTATGTTGCCTGCTTTTTTACATCCCGCTATTGCAAAGCAATGTGTAAAGCTTAAAAAGCACATGGTTACAGCTTCTTATGTTTCTCAGGAAATGAAGGACCTGAACGAAGAAGCAAAAAAGGCCAGAATTATTTTAATGAATGAAGCCGGACTAGACCCTGGTATTGACCATGCCTCTGCCATGAAAATTATTCACCAGATAAAAGCAAAGGGAGGAAAGCTAACCGCCTTCAAATCTTTTACCGGGGGATTGATTGCTCCTGAATCGGACGACAACCCGTGGGGATATAAGTTCACCTGGAACCCCCGCAATGTAGTTTTAGCAGGACAGGGAGCAGCGAGATATATTGAGAATGGCAAGTATGCTTTCATACCCTATCACAAGCTTTTTACCAGAACAGAGAAAATACGTTTTGATGAATTAGGAGATTTTGAAGGCTATGCCAATCGTGACTCTTTGAGCTATCGTTCGGTTTATGAAATTGAAGATATACCTACTCTATTAAGAGGCACATTACGCAAAGCCGGCTATTGCGAAGCATGGAATGTATTTGTACAATTGGGTATGACGGATGATACCTACACTATTCCAGAATCAGAAAAGCTAACTGTTAAAGAACTGGTAGAATCCTTTTTACCACATGCAGAAGGCGATGTAAAAAATCGTCTCGCAGGATATCTTGGAATTCATTTAGAGGGAGAAATAATGGAAAAATTAGAATGGCTCGGACTATTCGATGATACCAAATTAAATGTTAAAAATGCCTCTCCTGCCCTACTCCTGCAAACCCTGTTAGAAAGCAAATGGAGCCTAAAGGTTAATGATATTGACATGATAGTGATGCAGCACCAGTTTGAATACGATATAAATGGTACACCACATAAACTGCTTTCATCTTTAATAGTGAAAGGAGATGATAATATTCATACCGCTATGGCTAAGACCGTAGGCTTGCCTGTTGGAATAATTACCAAACTTATTTTAGAAGACAAAATAAAACTCAAAGGTGTTCAAACCCCTACTGTTGAAGAAATATATGAGCCTTTATTAAAAGAACTGGAAACGCTGGGGATTAGGTTTAAGGAGAAGGAGGGGTAAAATAAATTCTAGATGAGCAAAGAACAGTCATTAAAAAAATCATCACTTTATTGGATAAGGTATGTACTATTATTTATTTTAAGTCTAATTATAATCCTAATCTTTAATCATATTCCATTAGATATTCCAACTGGTAGTTCTCCAAAAATGATTAATGCTTATCTTATTTTGCCAATTCCGTACATTGAATTCTTTTTGATGCTTGGTGGACTTACTGCAAAAAACCAAATAGGTAAAATCATTTTCATTTTACAATTGATATTCCTATCTATTTTAATTCTCCTTGTATTAGCAACGATTGATTGGAAGATAATTTTTAATTAAGTCTAGCTCGCCATCCCTGTCTCTTGTAATTTAGTTGCCACGACCTAAAGGTCGTGGATAAATAGCCCAAACCAACTTGGCTTAGTCTAAAAGAATAGTGTTGGGCTAAAGCCCGAATTCTTTTGTGTATTCTAATCCCCGACTTTTAAGTCGGGGCTATTGAAAACAACCCAAAATTAGAAATGCGTATCTTTGTATAAAATAAAATCCAAATGAGTTCTATAGTAATAGCAAAAATGAACAATGAGAAGGATGCAGATTTCCTTCTTCAAGTTATAAAAAGAGTTCAAGGAGAAGCTAAAATACTTAAAGGAAAAGCGTTGGAAAATTTTCATTTTGCTCAGTTAATTGATGAAGGAATGAAATCAGAAACTATTCCACTATCTAAAGTCCATGCTAAACTAAGCAGCAGATAATTTAACCCACCATCCCTGCCTCTTGTAGCTTATTAGCTAATTGTCCGCAGGCGGCATCAATGTCTTTACCACGGCTACGGCGGGTGTTTACGATAATTCCACGGCTGCGTAATAGTTTTACAAAAGAGGACATCCTTTCCGGGCTGGTTTGTTGAAATTCGCCTTTGTCTATCGGGTTGTATTCTATCAGGTTTACTTTGCATGGTACTATTTTGCAGAACTCTGCCAGCTTATACGCATCACCCATAGAGTCGTTGAAGTCTTTGAATACAATATATTCGTAAGTAACTTTTGTTTGTGTTTTGCTATAAAAATATTTTAGGGCTTCTACCACTTCTTCCAATTTATTAGTCTCGTTGATAGGCATTATCTTGCTTCTTTTCTCATCAGTAGCGGCATGTAGAGATAGTGCGAGATTGAACTTCACATTATCATCGCCGAGCTTTTTAATCATCTTAGTAACTCCGGCGGTAGAGAGGGTAATACGTTGTGCTGAGAAATTTAATCCTTCAGGAGAAGTAATTTTATTGATTGCTTCCATTACATTACCATAGTTCAGCAAAGGCTCGCCCATACCCATAAATACAATATTGGTAAGAGGGGTAGCATATTTTGCAAGAGTTTGTTTTTGTATAAAAACCACTTCATCATATATCTCATCAGCACCTAAGTTTCTTTCTCTCTTCATGCGCCCTGTAGCACAGAATTTACATTCGAGGCTACAACCAACTTGTGAAGAGATACAAGCAGTCATGCGCTTTTCAGCAGGAATTAAAACGCCTTCCACTCTTTTGTGGTCATACAAATGGAATGCATTTTTAATGGTCCCGTCTTTGCTAACTTGTGATATTACATTGGCAAAACGGTTAATTACAAAATCGGTTTTTAATGCTTCCCTCGTGGATTTAGGAAGGTTACTCATATCGTCAAACGACAGAGCTGATTTTTTCCAAAGCCACTCATATACCTGTTTAGCACGGAAGGTTTGATCTCCTCTTTCTTTAAACCACTTAGTGATTTCCTTTAATTCAAGGTCACGGATATTTTGCGGTGATGTTGTCCCCGATGTTGCCATAGTTGCAAAGGTAGGCTATTTACTCGGAGTAAAGCTGGATTCGCTTTTTAACAACACCTCAGCTATAAGAAGGTCTTTTGGACTGGTAATTTTAATGTTCTCCGGATTACCGTCTACCAGCCTTATGTCCTCGCCCATGGCTTCCACGACCATAGCGTCATCGGTGTATGCATAGTGGTATTCTTGCTCGTAGGCTTTTTTAATAATATCAGTCCGGAAACATTGTGGTGTTTGTGTGGCACAGTACTTAGAGCGGTCAACTGCAATGGTGCGTGTAGATTCTATCTGACGTATAGAATCGTATATAGGTATGGCAGGAACTGCATTTCCATACATTTCTGCTGCTTTATAGGTGGCTAAAATAGTTTTGCTGCTTACCAATGGTCGTACGGCATCGTGAACGGCTACAATGCCATTTTCTGTAACAAATTCAAGTGCATTTTTAACCGAATGGAATCGGCTTTGTCCGCTATATGCAATCTTTAATGGTTTATGAAACATATACTCCGCGCATAATTGTTCCCAATACTGCAGATGTTCTTGTGGAAGCACTAAAATGATCTCAATATTTGGATCTGTATCCAAAAATTTATTGATAGTATGAAGTAATATAGGCTTGCCGTCTAATTTTAAAAACTGCTTTGGTACGGGAGTATTCATACGTACTCCATTGCCTCCCGCCACTATTATGGCATATCGTTTATTACCTGCTTCCGGCATTTATCTATTTAATCAATAATGAGCATGGCATCACCATAAGAGAAGAACTTGTATTTAGCCTTAATAGCCTCTTTATAGGCTTTCATTATTAAGTCATATCCTCCAAATGCACAAACCATTATCAACAAGCTTGACCCCGGTATATGAAAATTAGTTATCATGCTATTGGCAATTCTGAAATCGTAAGGAGGGAAAATAAATTTATTAGTCCAGCCGTCAAAAGGTTTCAGAAATCCGTCCGTAGAAACAGATGTTTCAATGGAGCGCATGGAGGTTGTTCCAACTGCACATATTTTTCTTTTATCGCGCTTGCCTTTATTTACAATATCAGCAGCTTTTTGAGTAATAACCATTTGTTCAGAATCCATCTTATGCTTGCTCAAATCTTCCACTTCAATCGGGCGGAAAGTTCCTAAGCCAACATGCAGTGTTACATTAGCGAATTCAACACCTTTTAACTCCATTCTTTTCATCAGTTCTTTACTGAAGTGGAGTCCGGCGGTAGGAGCAGCTACAGCACCTTCGTTGGCAGCATAAACTGTTTGATAACGCTCTTTATCGGTATCCTTAACTTCTCTTTTAATATACTTTGGCAATGGGGTTTCGCCCAAGGTGTACACAATGTTTTTAAACTCTTCGTAGGTACCATCAAACAAAAACCGCAGGGTTCTGCCTCTGGATGTGGTATTATCGATAACTTCTGCCACTAATTCCTCATTATCACCAAAATAGAGCTTGTTTCCAATACGGATTTTACGGGCAGGGTCAACTAAAACATCCCATAAAAAGCTTTCTCTGTTCAGTTCTCTAAGCAGAAATACCTCGATTTTAGCACCTGTTTTTTCCTTTTTGCCAAATAAACGAGCCGGAAATACCTTGGTATCGTTCAAAATGATCACATCATGGGGGCCATAGTAACTTAAAATGTCTTTAAAAACCTTATGTTCTATCTTGCCTGATTTACGATGAACCACCATCAGGCGGGCTTCATCGCGGGTTGTGCTTGGATATTCTGCTATTAATTCTTTCGGGAAACTGAAGTTAAACTCTGATAATTTCATGCTTTGATGTGTGTATTACTTATGGATAAAAGGCTGCAAAGATAATGCGTTAAGTGCCCCTTGTCAATGAAAATCTTTGCCAATGACCTGTAAACCGCGCTGTATATGGCTATTATTTTTTGCATTTCTTGAAAACCTTGCAATCCTGTATGTGATTTAGACGTTTATAAACGGTAAAACCTTCATTTTTCTTTCTGGAGGTTGAACCTTTTTATTTGTCAGTTGTACTGGACTGTATAAACCAACTTAATTCTATCACTAACTAATTATTGTAAATATGAAAAAAATCTTATTCTGTATTGTAATTACAACTAACATGTTGGTTCTTGGATATTGCCAGCAAACAATTATATTTAGGCCAATGACACAATATGCTAAGCGTTTCATTGCGAATGATACAATCCCTTTTCAATCCATTAATTACAAATCATTTCGCATCTATTTTAAAGACAGTTCCTATGCCGCAACACATTTACAAAACATTGAAACTGATATAGACACTGCCTATAATAGGATTCTTTCTGTTTTAAAAGTATCTCATTATGACAACGGAATAAATTTAATTGCTGTTGACAGTAAAGATGCCATGCAAAAGTTAATGGGTTACAAAATTAAAGGAGGCGCTGCATGTGGGCAAGATTTGGTCTTCTTCGTATACAATCAAACTATTCGCCCTCAATTTAAACATGAAATATTTCATCTTATTTCATTTGAAATATGGGGAGCGACAACTTCTCGTTTACTGGATGAAGGAGGAGCAACATATACCGACAATTTTTGTTTTTATGAAAACCCTATGTATTCAATCAACGCGTATTTTTTGCAACATAATGAATTATTTTCATTTACCAGCCTAATTAACGACTTTGATAAAAAAGCACAGGAGAATGATGTTATCGCATACATTCAAAGTGCCGGGATTTTCAAATATCTTTATGAAAAATATGGAATTGAAAAAATAGAGTTATTGCGAACTAAAGGATTTGAGAATTTTGAGTCGATTTATGGCTTTTCAATTGAACAACTTGAAAGTAACTGGTTAACTTTTATTAAAACAATTCTTCCACCTAAAGACATTGATGAAAAAAAACTTATGGATCAGGGATGTGGATAAAGCCAATGAAGAAACTGCATATTAATGAACTTTCCTATAAACCAATTTAACAATAACATGAAAAAACTAATTGTAATTCTATCTCTCTTAAGCTCTTCACTATTTGCCCAAAAGCCTGAAAAAATTTACAGTATTGTAAAGGACCCGAAAAGCCAGGAATTTTACAATACCCAAGCTAAACTTTGGGGGGAAGAGGTAAAAAAAAGACCTAAAAACGCCTCTGCATGGATGAATTATTATCTGGCGAGCCGTTATGACAACCAAATGTATTTAAAAGGACAGCCCGAGGATAAATCTAAACTTATGCAAAGCATAGTAGACGGCATGAAAAAAAATGTGCCCAACTCGATTGAGTATTATGAATGCGCCTTACAAACAGATAAAGGTGAGGAAACAAAAGATACGACTCAACGGGTTGGCTGGCTGAAAAAGGGATATGCCATAGCCCCAAACAATCCGGGTATTTTGGAAGAATATGTTAATCATTGTGAAATAAATAATCAACCATCGAAACTGAAAGAGTTATATACTCATCTTTACAGCAGCAAAACATATGATATAGGTTTTATAGAGTTTGATTACAACATGCTTATGTCCCTTGATAAAAATGCCATTTTATTTACCAGCGGCGATGGTGATACCTACCCCACAAGGATTTTACAAGAAGTAAAAGGAGTGCGTGAAGATGTAACTGTTATCAACGCTTATTTAGCCTGCACTTACCCTGACATGCTTAAACGCTTGCTTAAAGAAAAGAATATCACTATGCCAGACGAGCTATTGAAAAAAGGAATCAATACTACAAATCCGATGGCATTTATCAAGGAGTTGTCTTTGGAAATAAATAAGAAATACCCTGATGCCCCACTGTTCTATGGAATTACTTGTGATTTAGAGAACTTCTATACAGATAGTCTTTATTGTACAGGCCTTGCCTGGAAATACAGCCCTAAGCCCATTGACAACATATCGAAGTTGAAAAATAATATTGAGAATCATTTTCATCTCGATTATCTGGATGATAATTATTATGAAAACAATTCTGTGTCTGAAGAAGTTACGGAGAATTTGCATGTTGCTTATGTTACTCCTTTTGCCATACTTTACAGGCATTATAAAAGCATGGGTGAAAGTAATGACAGAACAGAATTCTACAAAAACTTTATAATGACCTGCGCAGACAAAATGGGAAAAAAAGAAGAAATGGAAAAATACCTGGACTCCAAATAATCTCGCATGACAAGCAAGTATTCCATACTGACGGACGGGGAACTAATGCATTTTATTCAGCAGGGGGAAGTATCAGCTTTTGATGAACTTTACCTAAGATATAGCCGCCCCCTGTTACGGTATTTTACAAGAATGCTTAACTATGATAAAGAAAAAGCAGAAGACGCCTTTCATGATTTGTTTTTAAAAATAGTGGAAAAACCTGAACAATTCGACAAAAGTAAATCATTCAAAACGTGGATATATTCCAGCGCTTACAATGCCAGCAAAAATTACTACAAGCATATTGAAATTGTAAAAGATGCACTTGAAGAAATGAAACAGACAGAAGATATTTTGGATGAAAAGTTTTTATTAACGGCTGCTGCAAAAATGGATGCCGATAGTTTTAAAAAATCACTTGCAAACGTTGTAGATGCATTACCTTTGGAAAAGAAAACAACCTTCATACTTCGTTATCAGGAAGACCGTTCTATTGTTGAAATTGCAGAAATAATGGAATGCACAGAAGGAACGGTAAAGTCTCGCATTCATTATACGTTGAAAACATTATCAGAAAAACTCACAATATATAATCCTTTAATTTGAACTATTATGGACAAGAAACATGAATTGGATGACATACTGAAAAAACACATGGAATTCAGTGATGATGAACAACCGGAACTCAATCCTGCAATTCAAAATGAATTGCGTAAAAAAGTGCAACTCCGGAAGAAGCAACCAAAAGCCGGAATTATTAATAACCTGCTTCATTGGCTAACTCTTGACATTAAACTCTATCAGGCAGGGCTGGCAATGTTTTTACTGGTGTTTATTTTTTTTGCAGTAAGCCCCTCCGGTACACGAATACAAAATATTGGAAGCAATGCCATTAACCCTGATACTACTCTGGCGTCTAAAAGCAACTCTTTTAAACAGGACAGATTCTTAGTGAAGAATTTTAGCGTTAGTATTAATTAAAATCAGGATGTGGCTTTCTCATCCGTTTGATTCGGTTTTCACCGACAAAACCCTGCTATTTACCTACTTTTCACTTTCTTGTACCTAATACCACTAACGCACTTATAAGCAAGTGATGTAGTTTTGCTCCATAAATTTAAAAATTATGGAAAAATTTATTTTAGAAAACAGTATTGAAGTATTTTGTGTTCCCGCAAAATCATTTCCGGATGGAGTTGTAAAAGCCCATCAAATTCTCCACAGCTATGTTACTTCTGATAACAACCGGAGGTTCTTTGGTATTTCCAATCCTGATAAAACAGGTAAAATACAATACAAAGCCGCCGAAGAAGAATTGATAGAGGGAGAATTAAGCAAACATAACCTTGAAAGGTTTACAATCCCTAAAGGCACCTATGTTTATTTAACTGTTAAAAACTTTAGAAAAAATGTTTTTGAAATTGGTGAGACTTTTAGAAAAGTATTTACAACGCCTGATATAGACCCTAAAGGCTTTTGTTTGGAGTGGTATTTTAATGATACCGATTGTCGCTGCATGGTTAAGCTAATAGATAACAAGTAGAGCTTATGAGACTATAGTTTATTTTAGCAGGTAATTTGATTTCTAAATTTAAAAATTATGGAAACAGAAAAGATTAATAAATACAATAATGGAGGCAGGGCTCTTGGTGGGCTTGTAGTTATAGCAGCGGGTGTTATTCTTCTTATTAAACAACTTAACCTTGTCTTTTTTCCCACATGGCTTTTTACATGGCCAGTATTCCTAATAGCATTAGGCCTATTTATAGCCTTTAGAAGCGGCTTTCGGGGGAGACAGGGATTAGCGCTTATTCTTATCGGAGGAGTATTCCTTTTTCCAAAGGTTTACTGGTATTACACAGGCCTTTCCATTTCAGCATACTCTTGGCCTCTGCTATTAATTGTAGTTGGTTTGTGGATGATGTTTCATCGGAGACAGCATCGTTGGGATAGTTATAGTCATTACTATAAACATAAGTGGCATCATCATGGTCACGGATTCAAAAACAAACCGTTTGAAAATATTCCTTTTGAGAATGCCCCGTTTTCGGGACAAACAACAGGGGAAACTTCGAGTGAGGACTTTGTTGATGAAACCTCTGTATTTGGAGGGATACATAAAGTAGTAGTATCTAAAAATTTTAAAGGAGGTGAGATTGTAAATATTTTCGGTGGGTGCGATTTAAATCTTACCCAAGCTGATTTTACGGGAGAAGCAACCCTTGATGTAACACAAATATTTGGCGGCACTAAAATAGTGGTTCCAACAGACTGGAAAATAGTGACTAAAATGACCTCTGTATTTGGAGGGATAGAAGATAAAAGGCCTCCTGCCCTTGTAAAAGAAAATCCAGCTAAAACACTTATTATTGACGGCACTTCTATTTTTGCAGGTATAAGCCTTCAATGCTATTAATTTCAGAATTGGAAGCAATGAGCAACCAAAGAGTATCAAGCCGGAATTTTCTCCTGATAAGTATTGCTCTTGCAGCAGTTTTCATAACTGTGCAAAGTTTAGTATTGCTCTGGTTCAGTATTTCCCTTGTAAACTATATTATAGACAGTGTTATTAGTAATGTACTGCTTGCAATTATTGCTTATTGTTTAGGTAATATTCTTCGTTATTATCGTCCGGATAAGAACAAGTTCTTTTATGTATTTATTTGGGATTTGGGTATATCGGGAGTATGGTTATTAGTAATCAACTGGTTGCTTTCTTTTCTTATAAAAGATACTTCTTATGCAGCCTTTCTATACAAATCTTCACCCGTCAGGTTTTTTGTTGCCTTCCTCATTACAGGATTAGCAGCCATGATAAGTTGGGTTGTATACAGTTATGAAGAACAAAGACAAAATGAGAAGCGGCAAACAGAAACTGAAAAACTGACGAAGCAAGCCGAATTATTCAAGCTTCGCAAGCAGCTTCATCCCCACTTTTTATTTAACAGTTTAAACTCCATTAGTGCGCTTACAATATCACGCCCTGAAGAGGCGCGCAATATGGTACAGCAGCTTGCCGACTTTTTGCGCGGAACATTAAAAAATGAAGATGAACTACAAGTAACATTAGAGGAGGAATTGCGCTTGCTTCAGCTTTATCTGGATATTGAAAGGGTACGTTTCGGTTATCGGCTTTACACTCTTATTGATAGTAAAGAAGTTTCAAATGGAAACTCCATGGTTAAAATACCTCAGCTTTTATTACAGCCCATTGTAGAAAATGCCATTAAATTTGGACTTTATGACACTATCGACGAGGTGCTTATAAAAATTATCGCAAAAAAAGAAGATTCTTTGCTTTCGATCTCTGTTCACAATCCTTTTGACCCTGCAACATCTTCCTTTCAAAAAGGAACAGGATTTGGGTTAAGTTCCATAGTGCGCAGACTATATCTCTTATATGGACGAAATGATTTATTAGAAACAAAAGCAGAAGGCAATACATTTATAACTACCGTGAAAATTCCACAGAATGATTAAAGCGATTATTATTGATGATGAGCCTTTGGCAAGGGAAATGATAAAAGAATATCTGCAAGCTTATCCCTTTATAAGTATAGTTCAGGAATGTGGTGATGGGTTTGAAGGTGTAAAAGCAATTTCACAACATGAGCCTGACCTTATTTTTTTAGATGTGCAAATGCCAAAAATCAATGGCTTTGAAATGCTTGAATTATTAAATACCCCTCCAGCAGTAATATTTACAACTGCATTTGATGAATATGCTATAAAAGCATTTGAAGCCCATGCCATAGATTATTTATTAAAACCTTTTAGCAAAGAGCGTTTTGAAAAGGCAATACAGAAGGTGAAAGGTGAAAATGAAAAGGTGAAAATTTCTACTAAGCCTCAACTCGATGAAGAAACGATCACTATTTCACCCGAACAACATAACAGAGTAGTGGTGAAAACAGGTAATAATATTCGTATAATTCCCATGCATGAAATTGAATACATGCAAGCCGATGATGACTATGTAAAAATTCATACAAAGAATGGTTCTTACTTGAAAAAGAAAACCATCACCTACTACGAAAAGATAATGGATGCTTCTCAATTTGTGCGGGTTCATCGCTCTTACATTTTGCAAGTACAACAAATAACGCGGATTGAACCCTATGAAAAAGACGGGCACATTGCCATACTTAAATCGGGAGAAAAAATACCCATCAGTAAAACAGGATACCCAAAACTAAAAGCCATACTCGGATTATAAATCATCCCCCTATGAAAACAATAGAAGTTTTTAAAACAAATGTCTTAAACAAAAACGCAGCCAAAGTTATTTTAGAAGAAATTGGCATGCATCAACCGGAATACAAATGCAATTTCGATTTAGAAGATTGCGATAAAGTGCTACGAATTGAGAATACAAGCGGAAGAGTGAATGCTAAATTAATTTTTGAAATTCTGGAAAAAAATAATTATCAAGGTGCAATTTTAGAATAATATGAAGAAATATATTACTCCTGTTCTATTTAGTTTTCTCTGTTTTATTTCCCCACTTGGGGCTCAAATAACCATACACGGAAAAGTTAAAGATAATAAAGGTAAGCCGGTGGAATTTGGAACTGTATTTATTAAAAATACTTTAATAGGTGGATTGACGGATTCGCTTGGTAATTATACTTTAAATACCAAAGAACGTGGGGATATTACTCTTATTGCAACAGCAATAGGATATGACACAGCTTTTGTGAAGATATCGATTGAAGACAAAAAAGACTACTCCGCGAACTTGGTTATGCATAATAATGGCGATAGGTTAAATGAAGTGGACATTACGCCCGGTGCAATTGCTGCCAATAATGACGGCAAAGTAGCCATACTTAATACAATGGATGTCTATACAACAGCAGGCGCAGAGGGTGACGTTGTTGGAGCTATACAAACTTTGCCGGGAACTCAAAAAAACCCGTCTCAGAATGGATTATTTGTTCGTGGCGGAGATGCCTCTGAATCGGCAGTAATTGTTGATGGCTTGGTAGTGCAAGATCCATTTTTTAGTCCTGTGCCCGGTGTTGCACAGCGCACGCGTTTTGCACCTTATGAGTTTAGTGGAATCTCATTCAGCAGTGGTGGGTATAGTGCCCGTTACGGGCAGGCTCTTTCAGGAATACTGGATTTAAATACCAATGATTTGCCGGAGAAATCTACCGTAAATGTTGGCATAAATATGGCAGGAGTCAATTTATCAGGCACCCAACTTTGGTCACATTCTTCCTTGGAAGGAGCAATTAATTATACCAACACGCAACCATTTTACGGCTTGATGAAAACCAATGTAGATTTTTTTCAACCTCCTGTCGGCATTGGTGGCTCTGCTCGTTATGTATGGACAAACAGCAACGGAGATTTGTTTAAAATTTCAGGTAATTATAATCAATATAAAAGCGGAACACAGGTAATTAATCCCGAGCAGACCGATACTACGTTATCATTCAATCTGAAAAATTATTATTCTACCGGTAGTATTTTTTATAGGCATTTTTTAAGTGAGAAGACTTCCGTTATTCTTTCGTCATCGTATTCACAAAACGGAGATACTGTAAAATGGGGAGGTGAAAATTTTGACAAGCAGGATGAGCGTGAAGAGGCAAGAGTAGAATTAAAAGAGTATTTCTCCAATAAATTATCAGGATGCATTGGTGCCGAAATACAACGCTATTCTGAAAAGCAGATATATATTGATACCAATCTCGCATTTACCGAAATGCTGAGTGCACTTTATATGGAAGGACAATGGAAACCTGCAAGCTGGTTTGGGTTAAAAGCAGGAATACGCTATGAGTATAGTCAAATTTTAGCAAAGAATGATCTTGCTCCCCGTATTTCAGCCGCGATACGCTTAAATAAATACGGACAAATTTCTGCTGCTTATGGTATGTTCTATCAAGACCCATCTGATAAATATTTACTGTTTGGCCACACCCAAGCTAATTTTCAGGAAGCTACCCATTATATAGTAAATTACCAATATACACAAGATGACAGAACCTTTCGCGTAGAAGGATATTATAAATCATACAGTGATTTAGTGCTTGAAGAAACACAAGGGCCGTATGACCCAAATCCATATCGTCCCTTTTTCTGGCCTATTAATAACAATGGGTATGGATATGCAAAAGGCCTTGATGTTTTTTGGAGAGACAAAAAAACCATTAAGAATTTTGACTACTGGATATCATACAGCTACATTGATACGAAAAGACTTTATGCGAATTTTCCTGTTGAAGCAACGCCCAATTTTGTATCTACCAATAACCTTAATGTTGTAACTAAATACTTTTTTGAAAAACCAGGTATTAATGTTTCTCTAACTTATTCCTATGCTTCCGGCAAGCCATATTATAATCCGGACAATCCTACCTTTTTAGGTGACCTTTCCCCTGCATATCAGGATTTAGCCTTGAGTGTAAGTTACTTGTTCCGGTATAAAAAATTGGAGTATTTTATATCGCTGCAGACAACATAACAAACAATCAAAATATATTGGGTTATTATTATTCAGACAATGGTATTAACAGAATACCTATTGTTCCGGCATTATACCGAAGTGTTTTTCTCGGCGTATTATTATCTTTGACACCTTATAAAAAAGACGAACTCTAAACTAGCCCTATGAAAAAAATAATTGTATTAACCGGAATTTCTTTACTATCACTATTTGCTGCACCTGTTTATTCACAAACGATAGAAGAAGCATTGCAACAAGCTAATACAGCTTTCGATTCTGCAAAAACTTATCCGCAAAAGATGATGGCGGTAAATCAATTCAAACTAATTGCATCTAAGTGGCAGGATAACTGGGCTGCCAATTTTTATGCGGCATTCTCTATTGCTGTTACATCTTTTCAAGAGCCCAAAAAAGACAATAAAGACCCTATGCTGGATGAAGCGGACAAGTATTATTCTAAAATCTCAAATATGGATTCAACCAACGATGAGGTGAATGTACTTGGAGCTCTTTTAGCTCAGGCAAGGTTATCTGTAAACCCAATGTCAAGGCACGTAAAATACGGAGAAATAGTCAATAAATATTTAGATAAAGCATCTTCCATTAATCCTAATAATCCAAGGATTTATTATCTGAAGGCCAATACTTTCTTTTATACTCCTAAGCTTTTCGGTGGAGGAGTTGATAAGGCTCAACCTTTGTATGAAAAAGCCGAATCATTATTTGCTAATGATAGTCAAGATATTATGAAGCCTCATTGGGGGAAAGCGGTTAATGAATCTCAGTTGAAACTCTGCAAGGAAAAGACCGAAAAGTAGCAAATGCAATACAATGAGCAACAAAACCATTAACACAACTTGTTGCATTTCCGGTGGCGGTCCGGCAGGAATTATATTAGGCTTTTTACTTGCCCGTGCAGGAATAGAAACAACTGTTCTTGAAAAATGGCCTGATTTTTTTAGAGATTTCAGGGGAGATACCATTCATCCATCTGTTA
>Ga0206824_10230_pt1 | contig 17440 bp, 8 predicted proteins | sample Alteio_BWOrgCont_82_FD_152874 | JGI IMG/M metagenome (GOLD analysis project Ga0206824, IMG submission 152874) | Enriched cells from forest soil in Barre Woods Harvard Forest LTER site, Petersham, Massachusetts, United States -... | ecosystem: Environmental > Terrestrial > Soil > Temperate forest >...
TCACTGTAAATATAGACCCTACCTTTATAACTTGTAATGGAGACTGCAATGGAAAGGTTACCGCAGTTCCTTCAGGGGGTACTCCTGTATTTACCTATTCATGGAACTCAGGCCCCACTACTACAAATCCGAGTGAAGCAGGGCTTTGTCAAGGCATATATAGCGTTACTGTAACTGATGCTAATGGGTGCACAGGTACAGCTTCCATAGATATTACCCAACCACCAACACTTACTGCATCTATCGGTTCTTTTAGTAATGTAACCTGTCACGGAGCTTGTAATGGAATAGCTGATGTAACTCCGGGCGGAGGCACGACACCTTACACCTATTCATGGACAGGGGGTGCAGGTACCAATGGACTTGCAACAGGGCTATGCCCGAATACATATACTGTAACAGTAACAGATAATAATAATTGTACTGCTACTGCTTCGGTAATGATTACCCAACCACTACTATTAACAGCAAATATAACTTCAACCACCAATTTAGTTTGTAATAGCAGCTGTGATGGTATGGCTACTGTAACTGCGGGCGGAGGTAGTACACCTTATACCTATTCATGGAATGATCCGACTTCTCAGACCACAGATCCGGCAACAGCCCTTTGTGCAGGCTCATATACTGTTACAGTAACGGATGCTAATCATTGTACGGCTACTGCCCAGGCAATAATCACTCAACCAACATTACTTAGTGTATCTATCAATCCTACCGAAATAACCTGTCATGGAGATTGCAATGGAGCAGTTCACGCGGTTGCTTCCGGCGGTATTGCCCCTTATACTTATTCATGGAATTCAGGTCCCACCACTACTAACCCGGGCGAAGGAAGCCTTTGTCACGGTACTTATAGTGTTAACGTAACTGATGCCAATGGTTGCACGGCTACTGCCTCGGTGCATCTTGGTGATCCGCCATTGCTTGTTGTAAATATCAACTCCATTACTAATATAACGTGTAATGGCTTAAGCAATGGTTGTGCAACAGCAACAGCAACAGGTGGTACAGGTACACCTACAGCTACTTTTACATGGACAAATATATTTTCCGTTGTCATTTATACTAATACAGGCACTTCAAGTAATGACTGCTCATTGAGTGCGGGCTCTTATACTGTCACAGCGCAAGATGCGAATGGATGTACAGCAACGGCAGGAGTAACCATTACTCAGCCATTGACGCTTACCGCATCTATAACAGGTTCTACCGATTTAATTTGCGGTTCTATCTGCAATGGAACAGCTACTGTAAGTGCAGGTGGGGGAACTACACCTTATACCTATTTATGGAGCCCAATTGGAGGCACCAGTTCAACCGGAACAGGACTTTGCGAAGCCTCTTATACAGTTACCGTAACAGATGCTAATGGTTGTACTGCTACGGCAGGAGTAACTATTACAGGCCCACCGGTATTGACTGCCAATATTACTTCATCTACCAATGTGGATTGTCATGGAAATTGTGATGGAACGGCCAATGGAGTGGCAGGCGGAGGTGTCACGCCATATACTTATTCATGGAGCCCAACCGGAGGTACCAACACAAGTGCAACAGGACTTTGTGCAAACAATTACAGTTTTGTTGTAACGGATAACAATGGGTGTACTGCTACTGCCACCATAAATATTACACAGCCGCTATTGCTTACCGTATCCATCAATCCTACCGATATTTCCTGCAACGGAAGCTGTAATGGAGCAGTTACCGCCGTTCCTTCGGGAGGTACCTCATCGTATGAATTTTCATGGAATTCGGGCGCTACTACTGGTAATCCGAGCGAATCAGGACTCTGTCCGGGCACATATAGCGTTCTGGTAACCGATGCCAACGGGTGTACAGCAACAGCCTCAGTAACGCTAACCCAGCCACCAACACTTACCGCATCCGTCACATCTTCCACAAATATAGATTGTAATGGAAATTGCAATGGAACAGCTACCGGAACTCCAGTTGGCGGCACCACTCCTTACACTTACTTATGGAATGATCCATCTTCTCAAACTACACAAACGGCAACGGGACTTTGTGCAGGCACGTATACTGTTGCAGTAACAGATGCTAATCATTGTACAGCAACAGCTTCAGTAATCATTACCCAGCCACCGCCACTGACTGCAAACATAACTGGTTCCACTAATTTAGTTTGTAACGGAAGTTGCATTGGAACAGCCACCGTAAGCGCAGGCGGGGGTACTACACCTTATACTTATTCGTGGAGTCCGGGTAGCCAAACTACTATAACTGCCACAGGTCTTTGTGCAAACACATATACTGTTACAGTAACCGATGCTCATCTTTGTACGGCTACAGCTACAATAACTATAACTCAACCAGCACCACTTACTGCGGACATAACTGCTTCCACTGATGTAACCTGCAACGGAAGTTGCAACGGAACAGCTAGTGTGACTGCAGGCGGGGGTACTACACCATATACTTATTTATGGACACCCACTGGTGGTATTACCGCAAATGCAATAGGATTTTGTCAGGGAACATATACAATAACAGTAACTGATGCAAATAGCTGTACTGCTTCTACAACAGTAACTATTACCCAGCCACCGGCCCTCATGGAATCTGTTTCATCCAACACTATTTTATGCCATAATTCATGTGACGGAATTACAGTTGCAACTGTTTTAGGAGGCGCATCACCATATACATACATGGTTGATAATGGTTTTACAATCAATACTTATTATAAAGACTCATTAAAAGGTCTGTGTCCAGGAATAACATACACCATTTCTGTAGAAGACTCTAATAAATGCTTCGCCACGAATACAACATTTTTCACCAACCCACCCGGCATGATGGAAACGCATACTGTTACCAATCCAACATGCAACAGCACAAACGACGGCTCTATATTTGTTACAGTCAGTGGAGCTAAAACACCTTATACTTACCATTGGTCAAACGGAAGCACTACACAAAATCTAAGCAATGTTTTGGCGGCTACCTATACCCTGACAGTATTTGATTCATTGGGATGCGCACTTATTGATACTATTATATTACCTGCCAACTATATTGTTTTAGCAGATGCGGGAAATGATACCGCTATTTGCGCTAATAATCCTGTTATATTAAATGGATCCGGCAGCTATAATACAGACTTCTACGAATGGCTGCAATTACCTAATCTGAATACTATTAGCAATACAGCTATAGTGGCAGTTTATCCGAATGTTACGACTACATATATTTTAGTTGTGGGCAGCGGAGGCTGTACAGATACGAGTACTGTTGTAATTACAATAAGTCCTCCTGTTGCAATTAATGCAGGAACAGCACAAAGTATTAACCCGGGTCAAAGTGTAACCCTTGGCGGAAATCCAACAGCTCCCGGTGGCTCCTCCATTTTATGGGAACCCAGTTCAATTATTAGTGACAGCATGTTGGCAAATCCTATAGTGTCACCTTCGGTTACTACCACCTTTACAGTTCAAGTAACTAATCCTAATAATTGCCCGGGCTCCGATACGGTTACCGTATTTGTAGCTCCGCAGCTTATAATCCCCGGCGGAATCACTCCAAACGGAGATGGTGTTAATGATTACTGGATTATTGGTAACATACACGATTATCCGGGTGTGTTGGTAGAAGTATATAACCGTTGGGGCGAACTCCTATTCCGTTCAATAGGATATAGTTCTCCATGGGATGGAACATACGATGGCAAACCGGTGCCTATAGGAACTTATTATTATATAATTAATCTTAATGATCCAAGATTCCCTAAATCCTACACAGGCCCTGTTACCATATTAAGATAAATATTGACAAATTATGCGTAAACTAACTTTCATATCTGCCTTTATTGTATTTCTGGTAAACGCCACTGTTGCTCAGCAGTTGCCAATATATAGCCAGTACATGTTGAACGATTTTTCGATGAATCCTGCCATTGCAGGTACACAGGATTATTTTAACGTTAAGTCCGATAACCGTTTTCAGTGGATAGGAATTACAGACGCACCAAGAACATACATTTTGACATTTGACGGACCTATCACTTCTCAACATGTAGGTATAGGAACTTATATATATACCGACATTACAGGACCCACAAGACGCACAGGCTTTACGACAGCCTATTCTTATCACCTGAAGTTAAACAGTGACCTTACTCTTTCTTTTGGTCTTGCTGCAGGACTTACGCAATTTGCAATAGACGGACAATCTATTTCGTTGCAAGAAACTACTGACCCGGCTCTTCCGAATGCATTTGCATCAGCAATTGTGCCTGATTTTGGCGCAGGTGCATATTTATACGGCGCTAATTTTTACGCGGGCATTGCAGCTCCTCAAATTATTCCCATTACTGCTAAGCTAACCAATATAGCTGATGCGCAGGACATGCTGGTAAGACATTACTACGTAACTGCTGGATATAATTTTGATGTAGGAAATAACTTTAGCATAGACCCTTGTATTGTCGGGAATTATGTATATCCTGTTCCACCGCAAGTTGACCTTGGAGCAAGAGTTTTATACATGCAAAAGGTTTGGGTTGGAGCAGGCTACCGCACTATGGATGCAGTTTATGCCATGATTGGATACGTATACCAAAAAAATCTCACTTTGGGTTTTTCGTATGATTATCCGGTTACCACCATTAATCAATATAGCTTTGGAACAACCGAGCTATATATTGGCATAACTTTCAACAAATCAAAGGCAAGTCAGCCTTCGCTATAAGTAATTAATATAATACTTCATAAAGCTGAGCTTCTTCGGAAGTACCCTCCTGCTTTATAAATTTTAATTTTTGGGGATACTTTCTTGCAATAGGAATAATTAACCTGTTCATAGTATTTATAAAACCCTGGTCAGGGTTTGAGGGATTTAAACGCAGTTTGGCTAATAAAATATACCTGACATTATTTCTTTTAAACCATGAGATTATTGAATCGGCATCATTGTCTATATTATCGGTTTTAGTAACATTAAAAAACTCCCGGCCATTTGCATATACAGAAGACATAGGTCCTTTACGACACGCCACAATAGAATCCTTGGGTAAATTTTGACACCATTCACTTAATTTCAAATAATTTACCCAATCAGGAGTAAATCCGGCATAGATATCTCCGTGAAGATTTTTACTGAGTGAAGGCATATTCTCTTTTGCTTTTGCTAATGTTCCACTACACTCCGAAATAGCTACTATGAATACTACAAAAACAGTCAGAAATTGCATTGCCCATGGAGCTTTTTTGGTGACGTCATATAATCCATATATAAAGAGCATTAGGTAAAGCGGAACAAAAACCATTATCAACCGGGGTTGATCCCATTGAATTTGAAGAACTAAAAACGTAATTCCAGTTAAGCTTAATACATACATTGAAACAGCTAATAAATAATAATTTTTTGATTTCATTGCTCTGTAAATACAAAAGAAAAAGAACAAAGCAAAGAAAAAGGTAAGCCCTGTAATCGTATCAGTCGCTTCAAAAGAACGCAATCCGATAATTTGAAAGAAGCGTTTTGACAAGTATAAATCACAGTTCTGAAAAAAGCGCATTATAAATCCGTTGAAGGTTTCATTACCATCCGCAGCATTGTATGCATTTTTCAGCATATACTGATTGCTCTGCTGCCCAAATTGGCTTTGAGCATGCCACACTATTTTCTCAATAAAACCTATTGGTATATAAAATATAAAAAACGCTCCTATTAAAAAAATTATATATCGATTTGTAAAAATTCTTACAATAAGTTTTATACCTGGGGGCATAAACCACTTTTCCCAAGATTTTTTGAGTGGTGGCAACTGAATTGTAAAAAACAATATCAATCCGGCAAGTGCAAAAATTCCCACACTTCTTGCCGATGACATTAAAAAAACAATAAGCCCTACTATCAGCCAATTCTTCCATGATTCTTTGAGGGGAACGTTATTACCGTTTTTTATTTTATCAACCAGTTTGAATAAATAAAAGAAAAATACAAACTGCAAAGCCATAAAGAAAGACTCGCTATAAGTTAAACTTGCAAAACTCAGAATATAGCTGTTAATAGCGGTAAGAAGAAGAACAGAATAAAGGACAAAAGGCGGAATTCTATCTTTAAATGATTTATAAAGGAATAGAAGCGCCACAAAATTGCAGATTAAGGAAAGGGATTTTAAGAAGATGACATTTATTCCTAAAAATGATACAAAAATACTAAGAAACATGGGGTAAAAAGGCCCCTGAAATGAAGGAAAAGAGCCTTTATGGATGAAATCATAAGCGCGTAAAATATAAGTGGAGTCATCACCGCCTATATCCATACGAGCCTGAAAAAGCAAAAGAGAAAACAAAATACTCAGACTGAAAATAACAATTATCAGAGTACCTGATTTTTTTTCTAACCAATTATCGAAAGAACTTAAAAGAGTAGAAGATGTTTTTTTAGTAGAAGAATAAACCGGAGGTTTTTTATCTCTTGTTTTTACATTAACAGGCTTGTGAGCGGGCTTAAATTGAGCCATGTAGGAATTAATTTATTTTAAGGATAGTGTGGTCTCCCCTATTTCAGCTACATCGGAATATATTTTAATAATATATTTTCCGGGAATAAATCCAACATTACTTTCACAATACATGGAAAGGGATAGTTCCTGATTAGCATAATCCACCGTCTGCATACCCGAATAAAAACCTTTAGTACCTTCAAAGTCAAATATAGAAGATTCGTCTGCGGTTTTAGAAAGTTCTTTGGCATCAGGAGAAATGACACGAACATATATGGTTTTATTTCCGCTGGAAGCAATACGGTTTGCAGCAATTGAAAACTGCACTTTGAGTTTGTCCGCTTTACGGGCTTTTTCGGTACTGACTTCTTTCTTACCAAAACGGAAGAACACTCCTGTAGCAGTAATTGCACTTGCCTGAAGCAGTGAGCCTTTAACAATCTTATCCTGCAACTCTCCTTTTTCCTTTTTTAGCTCCGTGGATGTTTTCTTTTCCTCATTTAAGGACTGAACGGCAACATTTCTTTCCGTTGTAAGCTGGTGGTTAAGCGTATTAAGAGAATCAATAGTATGGACAAAACCCTGCATAATTTTCCGAAGGGTAGTAGTTTCCTTTTTTAACTGGGCTATTATATAGGGGTCATTCCTATATTTTTGAGCCTGTTGCATCAGCAACGTAATACTATCTTTTTTACTATCCAATTGGTCCTGTATGGTTTTGTTGCTTGTCTTTAATGATGCGTAGCCCGCCTGCAAGCCAATAAGGTCAGAAGTGAGGCTGTCTGTCCTGTATTTTTCAACCTCCACAATTTTTACTTTTTCAACTATAGTTTGGCGCTCATTCCAGTATTGCCAACCAAGAATAACTATGAGAAGTAATAGTACTATAATAATTATGACAAAAAAACGATTGCGGCGCTCTTTTTCTTCAGGCTTTTTATTTTCCGGCTCAATATTAACAGTATCCATAGATAGTTTTGAAAAACACCACAAATGTACTATTTTTTGGGAGCAACTTATTTATGAGCAAAGCTCTTAATTATAGGGACTAAGATAGAGGAAAAATGAGTGGATGATTTTTATTACCTTCGCCAAACGTCAGAAAATTAATTTATGAAAGATAAAATACTTGTAATAGGAGCCGGTGGACAAATAGGTAAGGAACTTGTTGAAGAACTTTGCACTATATACGGAAACGATAATATAATTGCGTCGGATATAAAACCCGATGCAACCTCGCCCTGTACCTTTGAAATACTTGATGTACTTGATGGCAAAGCCATTACAACCGTAATTAAAAAACATAATGTAAAAGATGTGTACTTGCTTGCCGCATTATTATCTGCTACTGCAGAAAAATACCCTGAAAAGGGCTGGAAGCTCAATATGGAAGGGCTTTTAAATGTTCTAGAACTGATGCGGGAAAAGGTGATTAATAAACTTTTCTGGCCCAGTTCCATAGCCGTTTTCGGACCTAATACCCCTAAAGTAAATACGCCACAATACACTGTTATGGAACCAAGCACCATATATGGTATAAGTAAACAAGCCGGAGAACGCTGGTGTGAGTATTACTTCCGCCGTTACGGAGCCGATGTTAGGAGTTTGCGCTATCCGGGGCTTATTAGCTATAAGTCTTCACCCGGTGGAGGAACTACCGATTATGCAGTAGATATTTATCATGAGGCTTTGGCACACGGGAAGTATGAATGTTTTCTAAATAGCGATACCATACTCCCTATGATGTACATGCCCGATGCACTTAAAGCTACCATAGGTATAATGCAGCAAGATTCTGATAAAATTAAAATACGCTCCAGTTACAACCTTGCAGCCATCAGCTTTTCACCTAAAGAAATTGCTGCTGAAATAAAATCGCACATTCCGTCTTTTGAAATAACTTATAAAGCTGATACCAGACAGGCAATAGCTGATAGTTGGCCTCAATCTATTAATGATAGTGAAGCCCGACAAGATTGGGGATGGAAGCATAAATATACCCTTGATACTATGACCACCGATATGCTTCTTAACCTAAAGAAATTTTGAATAAGTAGTGGGACACCGGAAGCTTAAAAAATTTGCTGAAGTAGCAGAATTCTCCAATGTTATTCAAACTCATTTATTCCCGGAAGATGGAATTGTATTTCCTTTAAAAGGTAATTGGAAAGCTGATTATTTTAAAAACAATAATCCCATTACCCTCGAGTTGGGCTGTGGTAGAGGGGAATATACCGTAGACCTTGCAAGGCGTTTTCCGCAACGAAACTTTATTGGGATGGATATAAAGGGCGCACGTATCTGGAAAGGTGCAAAGGCAGCTCTTTCCGAAGGGTTAAAGAACGTTGCTTTTATTAGGAATCGGATTGATTTTATTGAAACTTATTTTGCACAGGACGAAGTCAGTGAGATATGGATACCCTTTCCTGACCCACAACCCGTAAAGGTACAAAAGAGATTGGTAGCAACTCCATTTATTGCCCGTTACCGGAAAATAGCGCCGGCAGGAACAACCGTTCATTTAAAAACTGACAATCTTGATTTATATGAATATGCTTTGGAACAGGTAAAAGAACATAAATACCCGTTATTGGTCCATTCCGGTAATGTTTATTCAGACATGGCTAATTTGGGTAAAGAACAATTTGCCCTCCTTACCGAAATTCAAACCTATTATGAAAAGCTGTTTCTTTCTGTCGGTTCAAAAATTCATTATGTGGCATTTAGTATTTAACGTAATTTAGCAACACAATTTTAAGACCATGAAATTCATAGCCGAAATAGATGTAATGCCTTTAAAGGCTTTGCTCGACCCACAGGGACGGGCGGTAACCTCTGTATTAAAGAATATGGGCATGCCCGAATTTGAAAACGTACGCATAGGTAAGCATGTTACCCTTGAAGTGGAATCTGACACGGAAGCAAATGCCAAAGTGAAGGTAGAAGAAGCCTGTAAGAAACTTCTTGCCAACCCCATTATGGAAAGCTTTAACTATTCCATAAAAGGGAATTAAGGGATAAGTACTTTTTAACATATTTTACACTCATCTGAAATGGTTTCGTCATTGCGAACGAAGTGAAGCAATCTTGCCCGTGAGTAAGACTGCCGTGCTCCGCTCGCAGTGACGTCGCCTCTTTCCCTTCTTTTTTATCTTTATATTTTACACATTTTCACTGCCTGTAACCACCTCATTCACAATTCGTAAAGGGGCTATATTTTACACTTTTTTGGGTGGTATAAAGTATAGATTCATTTTTAATACAAATAATTGATATTCAATATATTATGTGTTTTGCATATTTTACACTGTATAAAGGAGTGTAAAATGAAAGACAAGTTGTAAATCGTCAGAAGTAAGTGATAAGTTATTTACTTTTTAAAGAAAATATCCTGACAGGTATCTTTGTTAAAAACCTTAATAGAAAAAGATCCGGAGCCATATTTTACCTTATAAAGTTTTAAATAAGGTTATGTTGCAGGTGTTCGGCACTATTGTCTACTAAGGTTAGTAACGCAAGTTATGCTTAGTGGCTGCGAAAAGGTATAGTTGAATTCTCGTGCACTAAAAAATAAATGAAAGAAATTTAAACAGTATAGTATATCGCAATTAACAACATTGCGGATCCTCAATAAATTGAGAAGTTCTAAAGAATACTCTCCTCTTTCTAATTCTTCTTTGTAGGTATCCTCTTAGCGCCTTTAAATGCCACTACAAAAGCATTATTAAAGCCCTTGCTCTGGAGTTCATTTTGAAGTACAAGCGCTTCATCAAAAGAATCGAAATGGCCCGCAGTGTATTTATAAGCTCCATTATCCTGATACATTTCCACATTATTAATATCTTTAAATCGTGGGTCATCCATTGGTATGGGCTTAGGAGATGTTGCTATTTGTACTTTATAAATTATAGATGCGGTATCATTTACATCTTTCTCACGAGTCTTTGGAACAGAAAGAGAATCAGCCGGTGCTGAATTTTTTCCTGAACCTTTTAAGCTGTTTATATCGGGTTGACTATAGGTAGATTTAACTGGATTATTTTCATACGAATGAGCCGATTGAAAATCCGCCTCAGCTTTTGTTTTCTCTCCTTCTTTCAAATAAACATTTCCTCTGCCTTGATACGACTGCCAATAATCTGATTCAAGTTCAATAGATGTACTGTAATCTGCAATGGCTTGGTCATATTTTCCAAGTGTATCATAAGCATTTGCTCTTAAATAATAAAGATAATAGTACTTGGGAACTGACTTCATCGTTGTAGTAAAATCTTCTACCGCTCCTTGAGCATCGCCCACTTTAAGTCTATTGCAACCTCTAAAATAGTATGCATCTGTATAGACTGAATCTATTTGAATAACAGTATTAAAATCATACAAAGCATTTTCAAAATCGTGAATTGCATCAAAAGCCTGCCCTCTGCCAAACCAAGCCTCAGGATATAATGGATATATATCTATCGCCTTACTATAATCGCTTATAGCCCCCTTAAAATCACCGTTCTCCAGTTTAAGGTGTGCTGTATTATACCAGGTATCAGCATAGTTTGTATCCTTTCTCTTATCAGATGAAAAGTCACGTATACTAGCTAAGTTATTATCTGAAGTTGCTTGAAAACATAATTCATCTCTACGGTTTATTAATTCTACGTCCATGTGGTAAACATCTTCCTTAAACAAAATTTGTCTGAAGCCATATCCTGCAATTTTAAGACGATTACGTTGAATTCCTTTTGCAACAAGATATTTAACCGCCGCATTAGCACGGTTTTCAGATAAAACCTGGTTATAATCTGCTGTACCGCGAGGATCAGTATGTCCCTTTATCTCTAAAATTTTCTTTGGGTCCTTTAGCATGTAAAGAGTAACAATATCCAATGTTTTATAGTCAACGGGGCGAATAAGGTATTTATCGAAATCAAAATTAATATGGAAACACATGGGGATTTCCGTAGGCGGTCGTGGAATAGTTGCCGGCCTGTTAACCTCCATAACTTCTAGGGGGTTAGGAGGTGTAGGCTTTTTTTTGAATCCCATTGTGTAATTACTTGTAACAAGATTACTATCGGGTCCCATGTCAAAATAATAAATATCGTCATCATCATTTCCATCATAACGATTCGAAGAAAAGTATCCTGACTTTTGGTCTTTCAAAAATGTTAAGCCAAAATCATCGCCTGAAGAATTGAAGGGATATTTTAATGGGAGCGCTTTTTCATACTCACCATTTTCATATCTTGATACACATATATTCAATCCTCCTGAACCGGAATATCCTTCGGAAGAAAAGTATAGATTTCCTGCAGAATCAAGGGATGGGAAGCCTTCTCGGCACATAGTATTTATATTGGGTCCTGCGTTAATTGGTTTACCCCATTTTGTCCCTTCGCGTTTGCAGTAGTAGATATCCGAATTACCATATCCTCCCGGCATATCGGAAGAAAAGAAAAGCCGACTTCCGTCACGGGAAAGGGATGGATGTGTGACAGAAAAGGAATCGCTATTTAGATAAAAAGGTGTTATATCCTCCCAATGTCCATTTTTCATAACAGCAGAATAAATTTTATTTCTTACTACCGCTTCTTGGTTAAATGGAGTACCTTTTTTAGATTTTGTCATTTCAACTCGAGAAAAATAAATAGTATCCTGATTCTTTGAAAAGCAAGCCGGCCCGGTTAAGCCATCATTAATTGCATCATCAAAGCCGATGGCTTGGGTGAAATATGTTGGGTCGGCGGAACTTCTTTCTGCAAAATAAAGTTTTAGCAGTCCCTTACCTGTCCACTTATCTTTCTGCCCTGAATTATTTCTGTCTGAAGTAAATACAATACCGTTCCGGTATATTGCCGGAGAAAAATCAGAACCATTTGTATTAACCGAAGTAATTTCTTTAACCAAAACAGGCAGGTCACCTTGGTGGTCAGCTGCTTCTATTTCACATGCATTCATAAAAAGTTTGCCTCTGGGGTCAGTAGGAACCAAACTATCATATTTAGTGAAAGCTCTTTTTGCTTCATCGCATCTATCATTGGAATTAAGCATCCATCCATAGTAAAGATAAAACACAGGGTTTTCATAATAATGTCCCATTGAATCGACTCTATCATAAGCAATCATTGCTTCTCTATAACGGGCAATCTTCCTGTAACATTCACCCAGCATAAAGTATTCATATTGCGTGGGATGTTTGTCTATAGCCTGCTGGTATAGTACAGCAGCATCGGAATAATCCCATTGGCTATAATCAAAGTCGGCTTTTTTTGTTTGTCCTGAAGCAATTATGTTGAATGCAATTGCACATAGCAAAGTAAGTAATACGTTTTTCATTTCTATAATTTTCCTTTTTTAAAAATATCTTGGGTTTTCCCGTTTCAGTAAATTGTCGCCACCTAAATCCCAGCCTAACATTATTTCATGTGTCCCGCCTGAAATGTTTTGGCTATTCAAAACAATGTCATAAGAATAACCTATGCGAAACGCAGCAAAATCATATTCTATACATGGAATGATATAATTGTCTGTGCCGGATATAGAAATTCTTTCATTGTTTCTGAATCCTGCTCCTATAAATAATTTATTTGAAAAGATAAATGAAGCGTCCAATTCATACAATGCAGGAGCTGTCTGAATAAATTGCACTAAAGCGGAAGGACGAATAGCCAGATTATCACTTAATTTGGCAACAATTCCGGATGTCACGAAATATTGTCTGTAAAAATCACCTGAAGGGAACGCAGGTTGATTTTTTTCAGCCCAAGTAGATTGTAATATATGAACTGCTGCTGCTCCAAAATAAAAGGTGCTTTTGTAGAGATATATGCCTGCATTGGCATCGGGCACTAAAAGAGAGTTTGAACCGGCTGGAAAAACGGGATCATTTGGTGTTTCAATGTTGAGTTCATTATCATTAACCACTACATCATTCAAAGAGCCGGCAAGACCGAATGCTAATTTTATTTCTTTTGTAAGATGTACCGTGGAAGAAAGATTTAGTGTTGCAGTGGAAATTCTTAAAGGACCTGTAACGTCATTATCAAGTTGAAGTCCAATACCAAGGCTTGTTAAAGGTATAGGCGTATGTACGCTTAAAGCTTCTGTTTCAGGTGCACCAGGCAATCCTACCCATTGGTCTCTGTATGTTAATGTTCCTGAAAAAGCACCACGGCTACCTGCATAAGCAGGATTAATATAGAGGGGGTCGAAAAAATATTGAGAGAGCAATACTCCTTGTTGTGCAATTGCAGGAAACGCAAGAATCACCGCAATTAGTGTTGTTATAATTTTATGTTTCATAGCCTTTATATTTTCAGTATATTAATAATTTATATAATATTAGTTGCTCTTATCTTCTTATAAATACCCATCCTCTCAGTTCGGTATTATCGAAGGTAATAATGTAATAATACATGCCGTCAGGTAAATCTTCACCATTCATATTCTCACCTGTCCATTTAACTGTATTATTATCATAATTCGTTCCTTCCCATAATTCACTACCCCAACGATTTACAATAACAACCTTATTATCCGGATGAGCACGAAGCAATGGTATATCCCAGAAATCATTAATTCCATCTCCGTTAGGTGAAAACGCATTATAGATTATACCTTCTACTGTAACCACTACAGTATTACTCATAGAGCAACCGGTAGCCGTATCGGTTTCAGTTAAAGTATATGTAGTTGTGATAGTTGGGTCGGCTGTTGGTTCTGAAACAGAATTGGAACTTAATCCGGTAAATGGCATCCAACTATATGTATCGCCACTAACAGGAGCGCTTCCTATAGTTACTCCACCGCTGGTTACAGTTTGATCCGGTCCGGTATTAGCTTCCGGCAATGGATTCACTGTTATTGTAACGGTGGCGCTATCTAAGCAAGTTCCATTAGATATTTTTAGAGTATATGTTGTTGTTATTGTAGGAGTGGCAGTAGGTTGTGAAACCCTATCGGAGTTTAACCCTTTTGCAGGCGACCAACTGTATGTAACTCCAATTACAGGAGGTGCCCCAATGATTACATCATTCCCAATGCATATTCTTTTATTTGCTCCCGCATTTACAACTGGTAATTGGTCTACGGTAATGAACAAGCTTGCAGTTCCCGTACATCCATATGAATCTGTAACAATAACCCTGTAAGTCCCGCTGGATGTAGGGGTAATACCAACAGTATCGGTAGTATTTCCTATGTTCCATGAATAGGTATAGGGAGGGGTTCCACCTGCTGGGCTAACCATGATAGTGTCAGGATTACCGAAACAAACTGAATTATCCGTTGCACTTACATGTCCACTAACTGGAGGTGGTGATGTAATTGAGACACTTGCGGTAATGGAACATCCATTAATATCACTCAATGTTATTGTATACGTACCTGCAGAAAGTCCGGTAGCATTAGAATTGGTTTGAACAGAGGGGTTCCATAAATAGGTATATGGAGTTGTGCCGCCGGTAGGAGTAACTTTTGCACTGCCATTATTTGAACAAGCAGACGTAGAGTTATTGTTTACTGAAGGATGGGCAAAAAGAGAAGAAGGTGCTGTAATTGTAGCTCCCGCAGTAGCCGAACAGCCAGTATTATCTGTTACAGTTACTGTATATATACCTGCAGAAAGTCCGGTAGCATTAGAATTGGTTTGAACAGAGGGGTTCCATAAATAGGTATATGGAGTTGTGCCGCCTGCCGGAGTTACAAAAGCAGTACCCATACTGGTACATTCTGTTGTATTCTGACCTACACCGGCATTAGCCGTAAAAGGCGCAGGTCCTGTAATAATAACACTTGAAGTAGCTGAACATCCATTAATGTCATTCAATGTTACTGTATATGTACCGGCAGCAAGGCCCGTAGCCGTTATGGTAGTTTGACTAGAGGGTGTCCATAAATAGGTATAAGGTGTGGTACCTCCACCGGGAGTAACTCCCGCGCTACCATTATCAACACAAGCAGATGTAGAATTGCTATTTAAATATCCAACAGCAGTAAGGGTAGCAGGTGTTGTAATACTGATACCAGAAGTGGCCGAACATCCGTGTTTATCTGTTACAGTTACTGTGTAACTTCCGGCAGAAAGTCCGGTTACTACTGCACTGGTAGAACCATCTGTCCATAAATAAGTGTATGGTAAATTACCTCCTCCAGGCAGGACAGAAGCGATCCCTGTATTAGAGCATTCTGTCGTATTCTGTGTTACACCACCGGTAGCTGTAACAGCAGTAGGAGCAGTAATTATAGCGGGGGCAGTTGCAGAACAATTATTACCATCTGTTACAGTCACCGTGTAGGTGCCAGCTGCTAGTCCCGTTGCGATTGCTGTTGTTTGGGATGTAACATCATTCCACAAATAAGTATAAGGTGTTATGCCTCCGCCTGAAGTAACAGTAGCCACGCCTATATTAGTACATGCTGTAGTATTACTGTTCACAGCAGTATTAGCAGTAACAGCAGCAGGGGCTGTTATAGTAACACTTGTACTGGTCGAACATCCATTATTATCCTGCACTGTTACCGTAAAGGTTCCTGCTGATAGACCTGTAGCTGTTTGTGTGGTTTGAGCCAAAGCATCAGTCCATAAGTAGGTATAAGGAGTAAGTCCTCCACCTGCTGTTACATTTGCAATACCAACATTGGTACATTCCGTTGTATTTTGAGTTATGCTGCCATTTGCAGTAACAGTTGAAGGGGCAGTAATTGTAATACTTGAAGTAGCGGAACAATTATTATTGTCTGTTACGGTCACCGTATAAGTACCTTCTGATAGTCCCGTGGCTGTAGATCCGGTTTCTCCGGAAGGATTCCATAAATAAGTATATGGTGTTACACCTCCGCCTGGAGTAACTGACGCAGAGCCTATATTGGTACATGCTGTTGTATTGCTATTTACTGATGCATTTGCAGTAACAGCTGCAGGTGCTGTAATAGTAACACTTGAGGAACCGGAACAATTATTAATATCTGTCACTGTTATGGTATAGGTACCAGCTGAAAGACCTGAAGCATTCAGATCAGTACTTCCATCTGTCCATAAATAAGTATATGGTGAAGTACCTCCAGTGGGTAATACAGATGCAACACCTGTATTGGAGCATTCCGTTGTATTTTGAGTTACACTGCCATTTGCTGTAACTGCCCCTGGAGCTGTAATGGTAGCACCGGCAGTTGCAGAACAATTATTACCATCTGTTACTGTTAATGTATATGTACCGGCTGAAAGACCTGTAGCGGTTTGCGTGGTTTGAGAAGAAGGGTCATTCCATATGTAAGTATATGGGCTTATGCCTCCGCCTGGGATAGCTGAGATACTACCAATATTATTACATGCAGTGGTATTATTATTCACTGTAGTATTTGCAGTTACAGCAGCCGGGGCAGTTATAGTGATATTGGTAGTAGCCGAACATCCATTATTATCCTGTGCGGTTATCGTATAGGTACCTGTAGAAAGTCCGGTAGCTGTTGCTGTAGTCTGACCGGAAGGATTCCATAAATAAGTATACGGGGTTGTTCCTCCTCCCCCTGCTATATTTGCAATACCAACACTGCTACATTCTGTTGTATTTTGGATTACAATACCGTTTGCTGTAACTGGTGAAGGTCCCGTAATAATAGCACTTGAAGTAGTTGAGCATCCATTGTTATCTACAACTGTTACTGTGTAAGTGCCTGCAGCAAGTCCCGTTGCTATTTGATCGGTTTCTCCCGAGGGGCTCCATAAATATGTATAAGGCGAATTGCCTCCTAATGGATTCGCTGTTGCGCTGCCATTGTTGGCACAAACTGACGTAGCATTACTGTTTATTGTTGTGCTTGCTGTTAAAGCAGCCGGGGCTGTAATCGCTATACTTGTAGTGGCAGAACAACCAGTATTATCACTCACTGTTATTGTATAGGTTCCCGCAGATAATCCAAACTCAACTGGGCTTGTATAACCACCGGGAGTCCATAAATAAGTATATGGTGCTA
>Ga0206824_10231_pt1 | contig 17364 bp, 10 predicted proteins | sample Alteio_BWOrgCont_82_FD_152874 | JGI IMG/M metagenome (GOLD analysis project Ga0206824, IMG submission 152874) | Enriched cells from forest soil in Barre Woods Harvard Forest LTER site, Petersham, Massachusetts, United States -... | ecosystem: Environmental > Terrestrial > Soil > Temperate forest >...
ATATAACTTTGGGCTCCGCATTGTTTTTCTATACGACTCCCTGCCCTCCAGATCCATGCAAAACAATACCTATACCGTTCGGAAAGCCGGGTTATTTTATACAGCGGTTTTCTCATTATCTTCCTCGCAACAACGAAAAGAAATGAAACAATATGCAGAATCACTCGCAACGTGTGTGTTCATTTAATAAACAATGCGTAGTATTCTTAAGTATGATTAAGGAGTTTGTTGCGATCACTTGCACTTTGACGATCGCATATCCTGCCATCGCTTCAGAGCTGACAATTGGTGTGGCTGCGTTTGTGAAGGAGGATGCTCAAGAGCCCTCGGGCGAATCTCTAAGAAGCTCCAGCTTGAATCTTGCTCCAGCGAGAGTTAGTTGCGTCGAACGTGAATGGGTGGTCGTGGGTGGTGTGAAGGTGCGCAAGAGCGACGTCATGACGGCTAGGGAAGCCATAGCGTACTACAAAGAACAGATTGCAAAAAATCCGACGCGCGCCGCCAATTATGGCGTGAGAGCCTACGCATGGCGCGCATCAGGGCAGCGCGATGCGGCTCTCAAAGATTGCGCAGAGTACGTTCGGCTCGCTCCGGGCGAATCACAGGCCTTTAAGCTTCGGGGAATCCTACGCACAGACGAAGGCGACTTGGATAATGCCGTAAGCGACTTCACCAAGGCAATATCGTTGAATGCTAATGACTCCATGACTTTCGTTTGGCGAGGTGTCGCATTCAGGAAACAAAATCGGCTGGACAATGCAATTGCAGATTATTCCGAGTCGATCAGGTTGGATCCTCAGTGTGCAGATGCTTATCTTAACCGAGGAGTCGCACACGGTTTAAAAATGCAGTCTGATAGGGCTATCTCGGATTTCAGCGACGCAATCAAGATCGAGCCCCGAAATGTTGGAGCGTACAATAACCGTGGCTTGACTTTCGAAATGCTGAACGAATATGACGATGCGATCGCTGATTTTGGAGAAGCTATGAAAGTTGCGCCGAATCAGTTCGCCGCATTCACCAACATGGCGTATCTAAGGGCAACGTGCCCAAATGCGCGCTATCGCGATGGAAGGGAAGCAATAAGGCATGCCACTACCGCTTGCGAGCTAACCAAGTGGAAGGATTGGAATGTTGTGTTTATTTTGGCAACTGCGCACGCGGAAGCAGGGGATTTTGCGAGTGCAGTAAAATGTGCGGAAAGGGCGTTAGATATGGCTCCAGAAGTCGAATGGCCATTTGTTCAAAAGCAGCTCGCTCTGCTCCGCGAGAACAAGCCGTTTCGAGAAGTCATGGAAGGCAAAAGGCATCGACTTGCGGTCGTTCCAAATACACCTGTGCATTCGCGTTGAGGCAGGTTGGGGGTAGAAAAAGAGGACGGCGGGGTGGGTATTTCGGCCGAGAAGCAGAAACGTTTCGGAGTCGAAGAAGCAAATTTGGGTGCCACTGTGCGGCTGCTTCGAGCCGCCAGTGCCAATCCGCTGCTGACACACTGTGGGCTGGAGCGGGCTCGAGGTCCGCCTCGACGGTACATTTAAAACCCGAAGTGCATGGCACCAATCACATTTGTGAGGGCAGGCGGCGGGTGGTGGTTCGGATTGGGGATAAGTCCAAATCACCGGCGCGGGAGACATGTCGCTGGCAGTCTTTGGACTGACTCTGGCGCTTCCGAATGAGGACGGCCGACGAACTGTCTGAATCCTCTGTACGGAAGGATAATTGTCGCCGAACAAGCCTCCGTCCCAGACAACGGTAATCTGCAAGGCGATGGACTAAACTGTTACCGTTTGTGTTTCCCGGAGGAACACGTGTTCACTTCGTTGTATCAAGGAATTAGATCAAATGCATACAATTCAGGTGTTTCAACGTCTTGATCAACATCGGGCCTGGGTCAATGCAAATCTGCTGACCGCTGCCGAGTCGTTGAATGAAGAGCAATTGCTAAGGCCGTTTGAGATCGGTCAAGGTTCGATCTGGAAGTCGCTGCTTCATCTGTATGCTGCAGAGTCTGTCTGGTTGGAAGCCCTGCTGGGAAATGAATCTGCTGTCACCCAAGGGGATGCTCCGGGACAGCGACCGGGCAATCAGCAGGGAGAGAATAGGATTACGGGGCTGCCGGACCTGCGGCAAAAGTGGTCGGTTCTGGGACAGCGATGGGTGGACTATCTCGCAACGCTCAAACCCGAATCGCTCGACGAAGTTGTTTTCAAGGTTTCCTACCTGGGGCAACGATTTGGAAGTCGTCGAAGCGACGTCCTGCTTCATGTATCCACTCACTCTCATTACACGACGGCGCAGGTTATGAATATGCTGCGCCACGTCGGTGTTGCCAAGCTGCCGGATGTGATGTTGATTGCGCTGGCTAGGTAAGAGATCTGATGAAGACGAGAGGGGTCAGGTCGTTCAAAGTTCAATTTTCGCCGAGGATCTTTTTCGAAGTTGCCAAATCTTTGGCAGGCGAAAATTGAACTTTGAACGACCCGACCCCGGTTTTCACGATATGAGACAACTTAACACCTACACGATATCGTGTCGGTTCAGCGAGATCGATTTTCGAATGCCTTTTCAATTTGATCCGATCGTACCTCGCTCAAACATCTCTCATTGGAACTTCACACATGGTCAAAGAGACGTCACCGCATTATCTGTCTGGCGCGTGGAGAGTACTGGCGGCAGTTTTCATAATTGTTCGTTTGTCATTTCCCACAACGGCAAGGGCGGCGGATGAGGATAAAGTCGATGTCTTCCTGGCTGCCAGGAAACTGGGGCGCACCGTGATGTCGGTTGACGACGGCATCTCGTGGATTCACGACAAGTCGGATGATGACAGCGCCCGCTGCTGGTGCGAGAAGGATGATCCCCACTACGTCGAATGTGACCACGATCCCCGATCATTCACCGGACTTGCGGCAAGTACGGATGGATGGTTCTATGCTCAATACGGTTGGGGAGCGCCGGGAACAGTTCGGCGATCTCGCAACTTTATCGATTGGGAAGTCGTCCGCAGGGAAGGATCGGGCGGCGGCCTGGCGGCGGCCGGTCATGTTGTGGTCAGTTTGTGGAACGGACGACGGTGGCGCTCGGTGGATCACGGGACAACATGGGACGAGGTCAAGGATTCACTCGATTGGGGTGGCCATCCGTTCGTGAAGAATGTGGGAGAAACACTATTTGCCGTCGGACGAGAGGATGGTCAATTCAAAATCAGCCAGGACGCAGGCGAAAGCTGGAAGCTGTTGCCGGACGTGAATGCAGGGTGGTCAGACAGTATCGTCGCAGGAAACGGCATCCTCGTCTCGACCGGAACGCGGCGACTCAAAGATCAACCACCCATTGCCTGTACGGCACGTTCCAGTGATGGTGGAATGACCTGGGCTGGTCAGGAACTGCTTCCCGGGAAGATCTGGGCGGCGAATATTGTCTTTAACGGGAAGGAGTTCGTGAATTGGTCGGACGGTCAACAGTACCGGAGCCTCGACGGCGTTCACTGGACAGCAACTCCGATGACCACCGGTTCATTCAACCGCCAGCACTGGAGCGCAAACGTCTGCGTCAATCCTCGAACGGGTACGTATGTCGCCATCCTCAACGTCTGGGGAAATTTTTACCAGAAGCAGAAGGCATACCGCAGTCAGGATGGGGTCAAGTGGATGGAACTCGATGCGGAACATTTTAAAGGCGGTCATCCCCTGGGGCGAATCATTCTGGATCGGATATCGCCTGAAGCGGTCTCGAAATAAGAAATCTGTCCGTGTACCAATCGGATCAATCCTTCGAGGCTTCAACTCGACTGCCCCAAGTCTTCACGATTGCTGCGGCGATGATGCAAACCGCCACGACGTTGTAAAGCGAGGGGGAAATTGCCGTCGTCAGGTTCAGGAATGCCGTCACTGGAGTCGTGATTGCTTCGGCGTCCTCTGGGTAGGAGACAAAATAGGCCAGGACCGATAGTGCCAAGACTGCAAGGCAGCGTTTTTTGTCAGACATGATCCGTCTCTTTCCGTTCTGGCAGAACAGGGCAGGCGGCAAGCAAACTCGAAGCGACGCCACCCACGACTAATAGAAAACCGATCTTGGTCAGGGCAGGGATCACCATCATCACCGAGGGAACGCCGATCATTCCGTAGCCTACGGCAAGAATTTCGACGAAGACGCCCAATAGGATGAGAGTGGTCCCCACCGGGCGTGTCCGTTGATTGACGAGCCAAATCATGAGCAGGAACCCAAGCGTGACGGCCATGAAGGTGAACATACTTTCCGGTCGCAATCCAGACGAATCGAATTGTACGAAAGGCGGCGCAGACGGCATGGCATCAATTCCTGAAGTGATGATGGAAATGGTCTCAGACGGCGGATTTTGATTCTACCGACTCCAACATCGGGCAGGTAGAATCGAGGCATCATGCCAGTGGTGCGTCAAACCAAAAACATGGGGTTGCAATGACGAAGACGTTTATTCGAAGTCACGGCAGCTCCGGGGTTTCGGCAAAGCCCTCCAACCCCGGCCACCCCAGATTTAAGCGTTGACAAAGCACCATGGCTGGTCAGTTTATTAAGCTGGAAGAAGGTTCATGGGAGGGCGAGGAACCTTCCGAGCCGCAAATATCGAGGAATTCGCAATGTTCATCGCGGCTCAGCCGGAGCTTCGCCCTCCCGGATTGAACAACTGAATCGGCTTGGGGCAGGAGTCGTGCAGGGCGGTTCATTTTTTTAAGCGTCGCGTTTTTGTGGCCGCTCGACGACGGCACGCAGATGAATCAACTGAAGCGCCCTGAGGCGCCGTGGCATTCGCATTCGAGAAACTCTCGTCGATCGATACAATTGCCTTCATTCCCGCATGGCGGCATTTCATCGTTCAGATTCAAGGAAAAAATCATGACGAGAACATGGACCGGTGTTTACGTCGCGCTGCTGCTGGCTCTTTTACCTCAGATTGCGTTTGCGCTGATCGAGGGTGCCGAAGGAAATGAAAAGCTGAATGACGCTCGTCTGCCCAAAGGAGCCGGCGCGATCATTAACCGCCGCGACCGTATCGCGTGGTGGGAAGGCGAGGAAGAGTTTCATGCCGATGGCCGTGGCGACAGTAAAGTGATCAACAAGATCCTGGCAGACTTTGCCAAACTCGATGTCAAGACAAAACGCGTTGTCGTCCATGACGGTGTCGGTCAAAGTTATCTGATCAATATGGATATGACGTCCGCCAAAAAGAGGGCGGCGCAAATCGATTGGACCTTCACAGTCTGGCCACAGGAAAAGTGGGAACATTCTCGCAGGCTGTTCTCTCGACCGAACCAGCCGCTTCCGGAAAAACCCGATCTGCCTGCGCAGATCGACGTCTACACGGCCAATGTCCGCTGGGCCGATGTGGTCGTTCCGGAAGGGATTGAAGTCATGGATAAGCGACTTGAGGCACACGGATTCACCGCCGCGGATGGGATCGTGATCGAAGGCCGCGTCAAAGAACTTTCTGGCGGGCAGCCGGTGGTTGCTTCGGTGCGCGTGCAGCGAATTGAGATCAAAAAGGGAGTGGGAGGTTACGTCTATACGGACGTTGCCGAGTCGAAGTCGAATGCGGCAGGGATCTGGGTGCTGAAGAACCTGCCTGCGGCGTGGTTCCGGATCGTCGTGGAAGCAGATGGGTTTGTTCCTCGAGTCGTCGGCTACGCCAAATGCTTCGACCAACCGCAATGGCAATCGTTTGAATCGAGCCTGGCGCGTGCGGTTTCTGTTTCCGGTCGAGTGACAGATAAGTCGGGAGCTCCTTTGAAGGATGTCGACGTCAGGCTGATTGACGTCCATGTCGAACCCGGTGGCGAATATGAATCACCGTCCGACTTCCAGTTCAAGACCGACGTTGAAGGCCGTTTCCGCTCCGATCACGTCCCTGCAGGAAGTGCGACCATTTGGTTGCAGAAGTCCGGCTATTCCGAGGCGGGACTGGGCAGGACCGTCACACTGCCATCCAACGAAATTGAACTGCAATTGACTAAGGCCGGCAGCATTCGAGTCACTGTGGATTTCAACGGCAAGAAACGGCCCGCAGGATACATGGTGGAGCTGGAGCCTGAAGGAGGAAACGTGGTGGGCTCCTATGGCGGTTCGGCAACGATTGACGGCAATAATGGATTCACGTTCGAAAACGTGCCGCCAGGCAAGTACGTCGTCAAAGGTCATCCGAGTCGCTATCAAGAACGGGAAGTGAGTGAGGCCGTCAAGGTCGATTTGCAAGGCGACAACGCGGAGGACGTCACGATCAAGGCGAAATAGCTGAATGTGGCGCCGGGAACTTCAAGGCGGAATGGCATTGCTTGCCGTGACGAGATTGCGAGCACAACGAGAAGTGAATCGGCTTTCTTTCTAACCGTTCGAACAACCAAAGACGTGCCACTGCTCGGCTTGGGGAGCAGTGCCAAAGGACGGCAATCGATTCACGGAGATTTCTGGTGAATGATCCAGCACATTCAGCACTGCTCCCAAGCTGAGCAGTGGCACATCCTCGTGACGACGAAGGGGAACGCAATGCCACCCAGGCCGTTTGTACAGATACCGGGATTTTCTACTGGTAAATAAACGCCGAACGTGGGAAAGTGGCCCAATCCATCATCGACTTTCTCCTTAAAAATCTTCGCCTTAGGGCAAGGTTAAACATGGCCTTGCCACTCGAAGCATTTATCCAGCAGCTTGAAGACAGCGGCATTCTCGTTGGCGACACGCTCAACGACTTTATCCCACCCAAAGCTGCCCCCAGAGACGCCGAGGAACTCGCCCTCGAGCTTGTGAGTAAAAAGAAACTGACGAGGTTTCAGACCGAAGAGATTTCGAAGGGCAAGGGCAAATCCCTGACTCTGGGAAATTACGTCTTGATGGAGAAAATCGGTGCTGGCGGCATGGGGCAAGTGTTCAAGGCTGAACATCGCCGGATGCACCGCATCGTGGCGATCAAGGTGTTGCCGCCGAACTTGACGAAGGATGAGGCTGCGATCGCTCGTTTTGAACGGGAGGTCACGGCAGCAGCCAAGCTCAACCATCCCAACATCGTCACGGCCTACGATGCCGATGAGGCTGGGGGTGTCCACTTTCTGGTGATGGAGTTGGTTGAGGGGAGCGACCTGTCTGCAGTGGTTAAGAAAAACGGCCCATTCTCAATTGAGCATTCGGTGAATTGCATCCTGCAAGCGGCGAAGGGATTGGAGTTCGCACACAAAAAAGGTGTCGTGCATCGAGACATCAAACCTGCAAACCTCCTGTTGGACACCGAAGGGACAGTCAAGATCCTCGACATGGGGTTGGCTCGACTGAGTTTGGACGGCGACGAAGCACCGCAAGCCGATCTCACGAACACGGGCACGATCATGGGGACCGTGGATTACATGGCTCCCGAACAAGCCCTGGACACCAAAACCGCTGATGCCCGTGCCGACATTTATGCATTGGGATGTTCGCTGTTTTATCTGTTGACCGGCACACCAACGTATCAAGGCGACACGCTCATGAAGAAGTTGGTCGCTCATCGGGAGTATCCGATTCCATCTCTGCGAGCCGCCCGACCGGAAGTCTCCGAGCAGCTTGAAGCGGTCTTCAAGAAGATGGTCGCCAAGAAGCTAGAAGATCGTTACCAAACCATGACTGCAGTGATTGCCACTCTGGAGCGGTGCAGTTCGGCTCAAAACACAACCCAGACCTTCCACCAATCCGCCAACACGGCTTTCGATAAAACAACGACGTTTTCTTCCTCACAGATGACCTCTGCTGAAGCCACCATTCTCAGCACATCGTCAGTAAAATCGACTCCGGCAAAGCAGGGAAATCACAAGAAGCTGGCCTTGATTGGCGCGACCGTCATTGGCGTTGCGATGCTGGCTGTCATCATCGTTTCCCTCAGGACCAAAGATGGCACGCTGATCGTGGAAGTCGATCAGCCCGATTCGACGGTGCAGGTCCTGGATTCCGAAGGTGTCGTCAAGATCACCAAGAAGGATGTGAAGGGAACGGTCTCCATCTCTGTCGATCCCGGCAAGCATCGGCTGAAGGTCGAGAAGGATGGATTCACCGTCTTTGGGCAAGAATTTGAGATGAAGTCGGGTGGCAAAGCCGAGATCGCAGCAAAGTTGGAACCCCTGAAAGCTCAGCCCGTTGTTGCGGCAAGGAAGCCGCTGGGCTTCGAGGCTCCGGGGTTCGACGAGTGGATGAAGGAAGTCGCCGTCATGCCTGCGAAGAAGCAGGTGGAAGCGGTCGCCAAGAAATTGCAGGAACTCAATCCGGGATTTGATGGGAAGCTAACTGGCGTCTGGGGTTCTCCTGCTCCAACAATCGAGCTGGGCGTGGTCACTGGATTGGGTTTTTCCACAGACAACGTGACGGATATTTCTCCGGTAAGAGTGTTAGAGGGACTATGGTATCTTGATTGTCACGGTAGTCATCCACGTCAAGGAAGTCTGGTGGATTTGCTACCGCTCAAGGGAATGCCGCTCACGGATCTTGTGATCTGTGACAATCCGATTTCCGACCTATTGCCGTTGAAGGGAATGAATCTTCGACACTTGAATATTGCCTTCACGAAGGTTGCCGACCTGTCTCCGTTGAAAGGCATGATGCTGGAGAAAATCGAACTTTGCTTTACGCCCATCTCCGATCTGTCAGTCTTGCGAGGAATGCCGCTGGATGAGGTGAATTGCCACGGTACTCAGGTATCCGACTTGTCGCCGCTGAACGGTCTGCGTTTGACAGAACTAAACTGCGGCCTAACCAAGATTGCCGACCTTTCACCGCTGCGAGGAATGCCCCTGACGAAACTTAACTTTATTAGCTCGCAAGTTTCTGACCTCTCGCCACTTAAAGGGTTGCCTTTGACGGAGTTGTCGTTCTGGAATACACCGGTTTCGGATCTGTCGCCATTAAAGGAAATGTCTTTGACAGTATTCGATTGCGGTAAGACGCAAGTATCTGATTTGCTCCCGCTGCAACAGATGAAGCTCATTGAGTTCCGGTTTATCCCAAAGAACATCACGAATGGAATGGACATTATCCGTCAGATGAAAAGCCTCAATACCATCCGTGTTGGATGGGCTGATAATGAGCGGTTTGCTCCTGATGAGTTCTGGAAGCAATACGATGCTGGCGAATTCGATAAACCGACAGCGTCGAAACCGCTGTTTTTCCAGACTCCGGGTTTTGATAAGTGGGTCAACGAAGTTTCGGACATGCCTGCGGAAAAACAGCTAAAGGCGGTCGCCAAGAAGTTGCAGGAACTCAATCCGGGATTTGATGGGACGCTTCTGGGTGTCTGGAATTCTCCAACTCCGACAATTGAACAGGGCGTGGTAACGGGATTGGGCTTTTCCACGGATAACGTGACAGACATTTCTCCGGTACGAGCGTTGGAGGGACTATCGTATCTTGGTGCTCATGGTAGTTATCCACGTCAAGGAAGTCTGGTGGATTTGTCGCCGCTCAAGGGAATGCCGCTCAAGGATCTTCTGATCAGTCACAACCAGATTTCCCACCTGTTGCCGTTGAAGGGGATGAAGCTTCGGAGCTTGAATATTGCCTTCACAAAAGTTGCCGACCTGTCTCCGTTGAAAAGCATGATGCTGGAGAACTTCATACTTGCCGCAACGAAAGTCACTGATCTGTCAGCGTTGAAAGAAATGCGACTGAACCGCATTGAAATCGAATGCACACAGGTTTCGGATTTGTCCCCGCTGAGCAACATGCCACTAATGTTGCTTCGGACCTTTGAAAACAAAGTCACCGACTTTTCCCTGCTGAAAGAGCTGCCACTCAAGACCATTTCTCTCGACTTCAAACCCGATCGGGACACCGAACTCCTACGCTCGATCAAGACGCTGGAAACAATCAACGACAAACCCATAGCCGAGTTCTGGAAGGAAGCCGAAGTGCAACAGAAGGGCAAGAAACTCGGATTCCAAATGCCAGGCTTTGATCAATGGGTGAAAGACGTGCAGGCCTTGCCTGCCGAGAAGCAGGTGGAGGCCGTCTCCAAAAAGTTGGTTGAGTTGAATCCGGGGTTTGATGGGAAGGTGGGCGATAGATTCCGAAAAGATCCACCGCTGATCGAAGATGGAAGAGTCAAGAACTTTGGGTTTCTCACGGACTACGTGACGGACATTTCGCCGGTAAGAGCGTTGCGGGATGTGGGGATTCTGAACATCTCTTCCAGTGATTCGTCTGAAGGCAATCTGGTGGATTTGTCACCTTTGCAAGGCATGAAATATATGTGGGGCCTAGAGTGTAGCTGCACAAAGATTTCTGACCTGTCGCCACTTCAGGGAATGCAATTAACATATCTTGTTGTCACGAGCACTCAAATCTCCGATTTGAGGCCGTTGGCGGGAATGAAGCTCACGTACCTCGGCATCGGTTACACTCGTGTCTCCGACCTGTCACCACTCAAGGGGATGCCACTCAATCACCTCGTCCTACACGGTACTCCCGTTTCGGATCTCTCGGGTCTGAGCGGACTGCCGATCAAGTTTTTAGCTCTGAACGTGACGCCAGTTTTGGATCTCTCAGCACTTGCGGGAATGCCGCTGAAGGAAATTGAATTCACCTCTACGGAAGTCTCTGACGTAAGCCCCCTGCAAGGGATGGAACTGGAGTGCATTAACTTCACACCCGAAAACATCAAGCACGGGATGAGCGTGATTCGAGAGATGAGCAGTGTTAAGACAATTGGCATTGGCTGGAGAAAACAAACTGACTTTGATGTCAAAGATTTCTGGAAGAAATATGATGCTGGTGAATTCGGCAAACCGACAGCGTCGAAACCGCTGTTTTTCCAGACTCCGGGTTTTCATCAATGGATGAAAGACGTTCAGGCCCTACCTGCCGAGCAGCAGGTGGAAGCCGTCAGGAAGAAGCTGGTGGAACTCAATCCGGTGTTCGATGGGAAGGTGACACCTGTCATTAACGATGGTGCTGTTTCAAGCTTTTCGTTCTACGCTGACAAGGTGACGGACATCTCGCCCGTGATGGTGCTTACTGAATTAAAGTATCTGGAATGCTGGGGCAGCGGACTCAAGCAGGGAACTTTGATCGATTTGACGCCGATTAAGGCGATGAAGTTGACACATCTGAACTTCAGTGCCACGCAGGTCTCTGACCTGACACCGCTTAAAGGGTTGCCTCTCGAAGTCCTTATTTTCGGTAATTCACAAGTCTCAGACCTGTCGCCCCTCAAGGGGATGAGGCTGCACGAATTGCACTGCAACTGGACTAAAGTCACTGATCTTTCGCCTCTGAAAGACTTCCCCCCTGACAAGAGTCTTTTGCGACTTCAAATCCGAAGGAGATAGGGATGTGATCCGCTCGATCAAAACATTGGAAACGATCAACGATAAACCGGCAGCGGAGTTCTGGAAGGAAGCCGAAGAGAAGAAGAAATCCGATCAATAGCTCAGGAGTGTGTTGCCAGAACCTGTAAGGCGGGGTGGCATTGCTTGCCGTGACGAGATTGCGAGCGCAACGAGAAGCGGATCGGCGTTCTTTCTAGCCGTTCGAACAACCAAAGATGTGCCACTGCTCGGCTTGGGGAGCAGTGCCAAAGGACGGCAATCGATTCACGGAGATTTCTGCTGAATGATCCAGCACATTCAACACTGCTCCCAAAGCTGAGAAGATGGCACACCCTCGTGACTTCGAACGGGAAAGCAATGCCACCTAGTCTACTGCCCGAAGAACCGGGGGACTCACGTCCCCTGCTCAGAACAGCATCTATTCCCCGATTTACGGGGAGTTGTACTCAGTCGCGCCTTAGGACGTGAAAAAGATTGCTGTATTGATCGGTCCAGATGGGTGCGGAACGAACGAGGTCCTCGGAGATCGTTTCGGCGGTGGGCGACTGGGGCAGCAATTCAGGAGTTCGTGCGAAGACGAGGTAGTCTGTGCGATAGGCCAGACGCGAAAGGTCGGCTACTGTGCGGATGCGGATTGATTTCCATCCCAGTTCGCTCCCCAAACGCGCGACGACCGGGGCCAGTTCCAGATAAGTGTTTGTGACGTTCACGGCCAGAAGTCCGTCTGGCCGCAGGTGCCGGTAGTACTGCTGGAATGCCTCGCGAGTCAGCAGATGCACGGGGGGGCGCGTCACTCGTAAACGCGTCGAGGATCAGCAGGTCGAACTGATTTGGCTGTTCCCGTTCGAGCACCAGCCTCGCATCGCCGAGCACCACTTCGCAGTTGCCTCGACAATCGTCCAGGTAGGTGAAGTGTTTCTTCGCGATCAGATCGACCTCGGGATTGATTTCGTAGAAGCGTAGCTTGTCGCCTGCGCGGGCATAACTCGCCATGGTGCCGACTCCCAAACCGACGACGCCGACATGGACGCACCGTCGTGATTGCACGTGCGACATAGCCAGGGCGGGCCCCGTTCCTTCGCCGTAGTACGTTGTCGCGATGTGTCGTTTTGCGGGCGAACTGAATTGCCGGCCGTGATTGATGTGGCCGCTCAAGAACGCACGGAACGGTTCGTTCTCTTCCGTCACCCAGTCATTCACGCGCACGGTGCCATAAAAGTTGCGGCTGCGATACGTGGCCTCCTCAGACGTGAATTGCCACACGGCAATCTGTGCGAAAACTGCGATTTCGATTGCTGCCGAACCCGCCAGCAACATCGAGTGAACTGAAAGCCATGGCGGCCTGACAGCGAGCGGATTGCTTGCGAATATCTTCGAGGCGAAGCGTTCACGCAGCGACAGCGTTGCCACGACTGAAGAAATGAAGAACGAAGCCAGCAAACTGATCGACCATTCAAAATACGTGGTGAACAGACTCGGAGCGATCAGGCTGACAAACACTCCGCCCACCGCTCCGCCCGCCGACAGCATCAGATAAAACTCTGTCAGGTACTTCGGCGAAGGTTTCAAGCGGACGACTTCACCATGGCAGACCATGCAGACTCCAAACATCGCCCCGAAATAGAAGACCAGTTCGTGCGTTGTTGTCAGCGATAGTCCGGCCCAATTCGGCCAGGCACTGATCCCCGCGACAAGGGCGAGCGACAAACCGGTCAGCGGGGCGATCACGCCACGTCGGTACCATGCTTCGTGATCGAAGCAAATAATGAATGAGAGCAGATACAAGCCGAGCGGCACAACCCACAGAAACGGCATCGGCGCGACATCTTGGGTGACTTCGTTGGTCGTCGCCACCAGCATCAGGCAACTGCACGCCGGCAGCACCAGCCATAGCACTCGCTTCCAGAATGGAGGAGAGGGCTCTGCCAAAGTGAGTGAGGCGCGCAATTCCACGGGCGCGATCGTCTGACCTGCCCAGATCGCGCAGGCGCTGCACAGCAGGGCGAAGACGAGAAACAATCCAGACCAGACGCTGGCCTGCATTGTACTCGGCCAGAGCGGTTCGACGATCAACGGATAGCTGATCAGGGCCAGCAGCGAACCGAAGTTGGAGAGCGCGTACAGGCGATACGGCGAACTTCCCGGACAAACTCGGCTGTACCAGGACTGCAGCAGCGGCCCCGTGGCAGACAGTACGAAGTACGACAGTCCGACGGTTGAGGCCAGTAGCAGTAGAATCCGACCGGTGGGGTGCTGGCTGTCGACGGGTTTCCAGGCCGTGTTGGGAACAATCGGGAGCATGACAAGCGCCACTGCGATCAGCGCCAGATGAAGCGTTCGCTGCTGTCGTTCGCTCAACCATCGAGAGGTTGCGTGTGCGTAGGCATAGCCCAGAAAGAGCGTCACCTGAAAGAACAGCATGCAGGTCGTCCAGACGGCCGGGCTGCCTCCGAACCAGGGAAGAATGAACTTGCCGATCAGCGGTTGGACCTGAAACAGCAGAAACGCACTGACAAAAATCGCGGAAGCGAAAGTTGTCATCCGGATGACCGCACTCTGATTCAAAGAAATCGTGGCGAGCAGTCGTTGCTGAACAGAAGTATTGACGCTCACGCTGCGGCCCCCTCTGGCGAACAAGATCGTGTGCGAACTCGGTCGGGCGTCATTGCCCGACGACTTTCGGAGCTGATCCAGTTCGCTGTTTGCCAAGTTCATCTTCCCGCAAATGGGGGAACAGTTTGGTAAAGAGGGCTACTGGTCGAAGAACCGGGGGACTCACGTCCCCCCGCTCAGAACAGCATCTGTTCCCCGATTTACGGAGTTATGTCCTTAGCGACAGATTTGTCTGAGCAAGGCGTGGACCGTTCCGGAAAACCGAATTTCTTTCGCAGGGCCAAACTGCCCGCGGTTGAGAGGGGCTCGTTGCTAAATTCGTGTGTCCAGCAGGGCAATCAACTCACTTCGTATGTCATCCAGACCCTTGTACCGGACCATTTCGGCGGGCATCGTGCGCAATGCGCGGGCCAGCCGACTGGCCGTCTCGGGCGATTGCGCCAACTCTGCCACGGAGCGGATGATCAGGCGAATCCCAAAGAGCACTCCGCCCGAATTCGGCAGCGACAGAATGGCCTGATCCTCCCGGCGCAGCCAGACCTGGTCCAGCGACAGCGGCTGTTTCCACGGATGCCGGCCGCGGTCTGGATGTTCGTTCAGATCAGGTCGGCTGGCCAGGCCCCAATTTGTACGGACCCAGCAGCCGCCGGGTTTCATCTGGGTCAAATAGCGATGAATTGACGAACCAAGGAACGCATTCAACTGCGGAACTGGACCATGGACCGACTCCAACGGTAATCCCATCTTGTCCGTCAATCGCCAGAACGAAGGAAAGCAAACGCAACCTGCGACGACCGCCAATAGCCCCGACGCATCCGGGACCAGAAACACGAGATCAGGTTCGATCTGCTGTCCCAGTTCCAGCAGGCGTTCGGACGCGCTGCTGCCTGCTTCCCCCGCAACGAATCCCCATTCCGTGGCAAGCGTTTCGACTTCCGCCAGGCAGGCGTCAGCACTGGGAAGAATTGCCGCGTAACGTGCGGAATCAGTGATCAACCAGTGTCGCCGTTCCGCCAATAAACGATCACGATCTGGTGACGGCCCAAAGAACGTCCGCGGGATTCCGGGACGAATTCCCAATGAGAAGCGGTAATCTTCATCCGGCAGCGACCACGCGTCCGGCTCCTGCAACATACGCGACCTCCTGGCACTGATTCCCAAATTCGGTCCGTCTGAAAGGACGAACTCGGCACAGCTTTGCAGTTATGGTTCATTGATGCAAATCTCGTGACACCCAAGGAGATTCCACGAAACCGTTCGATACCGCTGATGGCTGTGAATAACGCATTTCCAGATTCGTGTTTCGCGACCGATCGTCTCATTCTGTATCGCGAAGGGCCTGACCGCGAGGATGCGCACTCGGACCTTCCGGTAAACGGGCATTGTTGCGCGTATTTTGCTCAGTGACGCGATCAGAATTCTTCGATCATTTAGATCGGGAAGGTCCTGCGTAGCCACCGGAGCGAACGGGTCCAGAGTGAAAGTGGTTCCGTCAGGATTTTTGCCTGGCCGGCGGAACTGCGGATCAGGGGAGCATCCGTTCCGTCCAGGCGGACTCTGGCTTGATACCACGTGCCGACGGGACGCACCCCACCGGAGGCCGTGGCGCGAGCGGGGATGTTCAGCCTGGTGATGATGTCGTGCGACAGCAGGTCCAGGTCGAGCGCGGAGACTTCAACGATCCGACCTGTCATGACCTCACCGGCCAGTTCGTTCCAGTGCAATCGGACCGACTGACCGACTTTGACAAGGTTGACGTCGTCTTGATTAATGAGAGCCTGCGCAGTCCTGCTTGCAGGAGCGCCAACGAGACAGACCATTGTACCGGCGCGAAGAAAACAGCCGCTGTTGCGCGGGTCCAGCGGGCTCCCCGTCCAGAACGGCAAGGTTCCTGCCGGCGCAACCTGTGATTGAGGAGGTGGTGGCAGGATGATGCCGGGGACCGGCGCTTTCAGGACCAATCGATCGGCGGACGATTTAAATTGAGCAAGCTGCTGTTCGAAATCCTGGAGCGCTTCGCGCACGGTGGGGATCGCCAGGGCGGCTTCTGGTTCTGCGACTCGGCGCCGTTCGAGTTGTTCCAGCCGGATGCGATGTTGTCGAACTTCTCCTTCAATGCGAGTCCGTTCCGCTTCGAATTCAGGATGGACCAGCCTGGCCACTTGCTGGCCGGCTTCGACCTTGTCACCGATTCTTGCCCCCTCGACAAGCGTCCCCTGGAACGTGACGTAGACAGGTTGAGCGGCGTCCTGATCCAGCAGTGCGCCGGCCACCACTCGATTCGGGAGCGGCATGCTCAGCAACAAGGCCACCGCGATGATTGTCGATCCCAGACGCAGACCGAACCGCAACCTATCGATTCTGGCTCGTGTGTCGGGAGCCTGCAGGAATCGAGCCACCGACATGATGGGAGTCAGCACCATCAGGGTGATCGTGGGGACAGCCAGAGCCTGGACCATCAGACCCAGTCCATGCGGGTGCAGCCAACGATACAGCGACCACAGGATTACGAATGTCAGTGCAAAGCGGTAAGCTGCCGAAGCGACTCCGTACGAAACGAGCAGCCATTGGCGGTGCGGAATCGTTTCGCGGTCCCAGGGGTTGTCGGGAAAGCAATACCATTGAGCCAGCCTGGTGCGCACGGTGGCCATTGATTGTTGCTGCAGATTGGGAATTTCGAGCCAGTCGGCCAGAACGAAGTAGCCGTCGTATCTCATCAGAGGATTGCCATTGAAGACGAAGGTACTGACGCCGCAAATGAACATCACGTTCAGACACATCGAATGAAACAGTCCCGGCGTACTGTACCACCAGAGCAGGGTGCATGTCGCGGCGATGACCGCTTCCACCCACATCCCGGCGGAACTGACGGCAATCCGTTTCCATTTGTCCTGGACCATCCAGACATCGGAGACATTGCAGTACAGCGTCGGCATAAAGACCAGCAGCATCACGCCCAATTCCCGGCATTCACCGCCGAAGCGTTTGCAGGTGAGGCCGTGTCCGAGTTCGTGCAGCACTTTGACCACGCCCAGGAGCACCGCCAGCCGAACCAGATTCGAGGGGGTCAGCATGGCCCGCGCATCGGGCAGGCGATGGACGAGCGTTTCGAACTGAACGATGACCAGCGTCAGGGCGGATGCCATCAGGATGAGGCTCAGCCCGATCGCCCAGGAAGAAAACATCCACCCCATTTTTTGCCAGCAGCCAATCGAGGAACCGATCCGGATCGATCCCGCGAAACCGGATCGCCAGGACATTGGCGAGCTGCGACCAGCGACGTCTTGATTGGACGACCCGATCGCGAGCGGCCAGCAGACGTCCGTAGCCAGTCCCGGTTGCCGCCAGCAGCCCCTGCGAAACAAGCTGGCCGACGAATCCCTGTAGTTCCGCCGTCGATAACGTGCGTGGTCGAAAGTGCTCGTGAAACGACTGG